>ERZ650304.371-NODE-371-length-25256-cov-4.604659_pt1 | contig 25256 bp, 35 predicted proteins | sample MGYA00376240_ERZ650304 | MGnify/ENA primary metagenome ERZ650304 (study PRJEB26733, sample SAMN07839271) | wastewater metagenome | biome: small river; feature: stream; material: water | place: USA: North Carolina | collected 2016-03-01 ... | reverse complement strand
GAGTTCAGACGTGTGCTCTTCCGATCTGAACTCTTTTATTAGAAAAGTCTTAGATTCTTTGAGAAAAGAATTTATGACTAGACCAATAAATGGATTTCAAACAGCGATGCTCATTCGTTGTTTTAGGGAGAAAAGTTTTGATTCAAATTTCTTCACGTTTCTGGAAATTTCAAGGGACCCAAATGTTCGGGAATATTTTCCTTACACATCCTTTGGTTCAAGACCTGGGCTTTATTTTATTAAAGAAAATGGGGTTTTTGTCTATGTTGGCAAGTCTCACGCAAGCTTGTCTTTCAGGTGTGCCTCTCATTTTCGTAAGAAAAATAGTGGAGTGGATAAGAATGGAAATTCTTATCGGGGAAGACATGTCTTCTATGATAGAACAAAAGAACAGTATGAGATTTTACTCATTGACGTGCCTTTGAGAGGCATTAAAACACTTGGATTAATTGACGAAATGGAGAAATTTTTCATTTCACTGTTAAATCCTAGGGATAACAGAAAAGACAAGGTAGAACCCTCTAAAAAAGTGGAAGAAGCTAAAATTGAAGTAACTGAAAAGCCGGTAATAAAAGAAAAAGGAGAAGAATTTACCGAAGACCCGCCGTTTTGAGCGGGTTTTTGTTTTTTAGCTTATAAATAATTGACAGAGAGCTTAAATTTGGTATGATGCTTCTAACCGCATTTTTGCGTTTGAAAACTCTCGAATCTATCGAGAATTGGCCACATCTTAGGAAAAGCTCTTTTTGAGCATCCTAAATTTTATAAGGGCTCTTTCGCAGTGATGCCCCGATTCGTCTCGGGTTTATTAATAGCTAATTTTGTCGTTTTGGAATAAGGGATTACACATTCTCGTGTTGTGATCCAAGAAAGCCAAGGCGACCGCTAGCAAAATATATATGGCAGAAGCATTCAATAGAAATAAGCCGCACGTAAACGTTGGAACAATTGGTCACGTTGACCACGGAAAAACAACTCTTACTGCGTCTATCCTACATGTCCTAGACATGAACAAAGATAAGGGTTACAGCGCTCGAGTTGAAGCGATTGATAATATCGACAAGGCCCCAGAAGAAAAGGCTCGTGGTATTACTATTTCTCTACACCACTCAGAGTATGAGTCACCAACACGTCACTACGCACACATCGATGCGCCAGGACACGCTGACTACATCAAAAACATGATTACAGGAGCAGCTCAAATGGACGGAGCAATCATCGTGGTTGCTGCTACAGACGGAGCGATGCCTCAAACAAGAGAGCACATCCTTCTTGCAAAACAAGTTGGAGTTCCAAAGATCGTTGTTTTCCTAAACAAGTGTGACATGGTTGATGATAAAGACATGATTGACCTTGTTGAAGAAGAAATAAGAGAAATCCTTGAAAAACAAGGTTTCGACAGAAACTGTCCTGTTATCAAAGGATCAGGTCTTAAAGCTCTTGAAGCAAAAGACGCATCTGATGAATGGGCACAAAAAGTTCTTGAACTTGTAAACGCTCTTGATACTTACATCCCTGAACCAGTTCGTGAGACTGATAAGCCTTTCCTTATGCCAATCGAAGATATCTTTTCTATCGAAGGAAGAGGAACTGTTTGTACAGGTAAAATCGAAAGAGGAATCGTTAAAGTTGGAGAAGAAGTTGAAATCGTTGGTCTAAAAGACACACAAAAAACAACTGTTACTGGAATAGAAATGTTCAACAAAACTCTTAACGAAGGAATGGCTGGAGACAACGCCGGAATTCTTATCAGAGGTATCAAAAAAGAAGATATCACAAGAGGACAAGTTCTATCTAAGAGCGGATCTGTTACTCCACACACAGAATTTGAATGTGAAGTTTACATTCTTAAGAAAGAAGAAGGAGGAAGACACACACCATTCTTCACGGGTTACAAACCACAATTCTACATTAGAACAACTGATGTTACTGGAGAGGTTACACTGAAAGAAGGAGTCGAAATGGTTATGCCAGGAGACACTGCAACATTTAAAGCAAAACTAGTTGCTCCTATCGCTCTCGAAGAAAAGCAAAGATTTGCTGTTCGAGAAGGAGGAAAGACAGTTGGAGCTGGAGTTGTAACAAAAATCATCGCCTAAACGGCCATTGGTGGCGACACCAAAAAGCTAATTCTGTTCTATGACTACAACTAAACCAAAAAAAACACCGGCAAAAAAGACCGCAAAGTCAGCAAAGACATCTGAAGAAGTATCAATACTTCGAATTAGAGTTCGTGCATACGAAAACAAAATTCTAGATGCATCAGTGCGACAAATAATTGACACAGCTCTTCGCTATGAAGCGAAAGTAGTTGGTCCGGTACCTCTTCCTACGGAAATAAAGAAGTATACCGTTAACCGAGCATCTTTCGTCTACAAAAATACACGAGAGCAATTCGAAATGAGAGTTCACAAGCGAGTAATCGACATTCTCAATCCGAATGCAAAGACGATTGAAGCACTTACAAATCTTTCCCTTCCATCAGGCGTTGATATTGATGTGAAGATGTTATAGAAATAACGACCATAATGGTCAGCAGTGGTGTCGCTACAGTCCAATGACTGAAGCGACCGCCCACTAAAATTCCCGTATGAAATTTATTCTCGGAAAAAAATCACATATGATTGAGTACTTCTCCGAGGACGGAAAAGTTAAAGCAGCAACAGTAATTTCTGCTCTACCGATAACTGTCACTCAGGTTAAGACTAAAGAAAAGGATGGCTATAGTGCTATTCAGGTTGGAGCGGTTTCTACAAAAGAATCTCGTCTATCCAAGCCAATGCAAGGACACTTGAAAGGTCTTGAAGCTTTCAAGCACGTAAGCGAATTAAGAACAGCAGAAGGAGAGTCTCATGAAAGAGGAGAAAAAATAGATGTTTCTATTTTTGAAAAAGGAGACACAATCTCTGTTTCAGGAACAACAAAATCAAAAGGTTTTCAAGGTGTTGTTAAGCGACACGGTTTTGCCGGAGGACCAAGAAGTCACGGACAAAAACACTCAGAAAGAGAACCTGGTTCAATCGGAGGAGGACTTAGAACAAGAGTTCCAAAAGCTATGAGAATGGCCGGAAGAACAGGAGGAGACACTGTTACAGTTTCAAATCTAAAAGTTCTAGAAGTTATCGCAGAAGAAAACTTGATAGTTGTAAGTGGAGCTGTCCCAGGTCGAAGAGGAACTATTTTAGAGATAATTGCTAAATAATATGGAAACAGAAAAGAAACAAAAGAATAAAAAATCTGTAAAAGACTCTTCACCAAAGACTCCAAAAAATCTTGAAGCTGTTGTATACAACACTGAAGGAAAAAAGTCAGGAACATTTTCTCTACCAGAAACTATTTTTGGAGAGAGATGGAATACAGACTTGGTTCATCAAGTACTTGGTTCAATCTTGGCAAACAAGAGAGCTGGAACTGCTCACACAAAGAACAGAGGTGAAGTTAGAGGAGGAGGTAAAAAGCCTTGGAAGCAAAAAGGAACAGGAAGAGCAAGACACGGATCTTCTCGTTCTCCAATCTGGGTTGGTGGAGGAGTAACTCACGGACCAAGAGCTGAAAAGAATTACAAACAAAAAGTTAACAGAAAAATGGCTGTTAAATCTCTTTTCTCTGCACTTTCTAAGAAAGTAAAAGATGGAGAGGTATTGTTTGTAGACTCTATCAAAATGAGTGAAATAAAAACAAAGAATGCATATGATATGGTTATGAACCTTTCAAATGTTGATGGATTCGGAAGACTAAAGCTAGACAAGAGAAACATTCTTCTTGTTATCCCATCAGCTGATAGAAACATAACAATGAGTTTCAGAAACATTCCTGGAGTTACAATTGAAAAAGTTGCTAACTTGAATACACTTAGCGTTGTAGAGCCATCTAAAATTATAATTGTCTCACCAGAAGAATCTGTCGGAATTCTTGAGAAGAAACTTTCTAAATAATTTATGCCAAGAACAAAAAAGACAACAGAAAAGGTAGAAAAAGTATCTTCAGCTAGAGCAAACAGAGGTTTGGTTCTAAAGAATCCAAGAATTACTGAGAAGGCTTCAATGCTTGCAGAATTTAATGCTTACACTTTTGATATTGACCCAAGAAGCAACAAAAGCGAAGTTGTAAAAGCAATAAAGGCTTTGTATAAAGTTTCTCCTGTAAAGGTAAGAACAGTGATCGTTAGATCAAAGACTGTTTTCAAGAAGGGAACAAAAGGTAAAACTACTGGTGGTAAAAAGGCGATAGTTTATCTAAAAAAAGAAGATAAGATTGAACTAATATAATTTAGATAAAATCTCAAAAAATTTATGAAGACATATAAACCAACAACACCATCAAGACGACAAATGAGCACTGTTACATACAAGGGCGTGCTTACAGCTAGTTCTCCTCTGAAGTCTCTTACAAAAGGAAGAAAGAGAAGCGTAGGAAGAAATAACACAGGAAGAATTACAACTCGTCACAAAGGAGGTGGAAATAAAAGAGTATTTAGAGATATTGATTTTTCTTATGATAAAAAAGGAATTGTCGGTGTCGTAAAAACAGTAGAATATGATCCAAACAGATCAGGTTTTATTGGACTAGTAGTTTACCCAGACGGAGACAAGAGATACGCTCTACTTCCAAAAGAAGTCGGAGTTGGATCAAAGATAATCGCAAGTGAAGATGCTCCAGTTAAGAGCGGAAACAGATTGCCATTATCAAAAATCTCTGTAGGTACATTCGTATTTAACATTGAAATTAAACCAGGAGGAGGGGCAGTTCTTGTTCGTTCAGCTGGAAGCTTCGCACAAGTTGTGGCTCACGACAATGGATACACAAGTATAAAGCTACCTTCGACAGAAGTTAGAAAAATACCAGACATTGCTTGGGCAACAGTTGGAGCTGTTTCAAACGAAGAATACAAACTCGTTAACCAAGGAAAAGCTGGAAGAAACAGATGGAGAGGAATCCGACCAACAGTCAGAGGAACAGCGATGAACCCAGTCGACCACCCACACGGAGGAGGAGAAGGAAGACAAGGACGAGGAACAAGACGACCAAAGACAGCTTACGGAAAAGTTACAGGAGGAAGAAAGACAAGAACTCCAAAGAAATACTCAAACGCTCACATTGTTTCAAGAAGAAAAGTTGGAAAAAAGAAATAATCTATTTCTTACAAAAAAGCACCCACTCGGGTGTTTTTTTGATTATCCTTGCATTTCTTTAAATTTGTGGTAATGTAAAACAAATTTAAAAATTGAATATGTCATTAACAACAGAGAATGCACAAGACCTTCGGGTCGCCTCAATGAATACCGAAATAGGTAGCATCAAAGAGAAGATGGGGACGTGCCCATATTACGGTACCTACGAAGTTCTGGACGAGGTTCTTATCCAGAAAGAATCGTGGGGTGGAAAAAGAGTTCCCGAAAATGTAGTAAAACTTTCACCTTCTGCGAATTTTGCTTATACCAACTGGGCAACCAGGCAGGGTGTAGAGGTTAGACAGCCTCAAGGTTATTACCTGGAACTTTTTGAACAGTTTTTAGAGGCACCAAAAGAAAAGTACACTGAAAAGAAAGTTTTACAGTTGGCTCTTCAACACCTGGTGTCCCTCAGGATTGCATTCCTTGATGCAAAAAAATCAATGGGATTGCGTATCGGAATGAAAGGTAAAGAATTGGATAACTATTTTCCGATCGATGCGGTTGAGAAAGTGAAACTTCTGGAAAAATTCCGCATGGAAAATGAACCATTGCTTGATGATGTGCAGGATGGACTTTCGTGGCAAAACCTGATTGGTTATGCAACGGCCGGTATGGGTTATGTACAAAAAACGATCATCGAATCACAAATCGAAGCATTGGTAGAAAACTATCCTGTGTGGCGTGACTTTGGAAAACATATCCAGGGATTTGGTGCATACACATGCGGATTTTTAATCGCATGTATTGGAGATCCGAAAAGATTTGCAGATTCAGGAAAACTTCGCGGTTATGCTGGTGTTGCAATCAAAGATGGTCAAACACAACGACAAAAACGAGGTGAATCAGGTGGGTACTCCCCAAAAATGAAGGCGATGTTGATGAAGGTGTTTCCAGAGTCATTCCGCAAGATTGCGGGCAAATTTCCAAACGAACCATATGCCATTTTTTTGGCAGAGTCCTTTGAAAAGGAAAAAGCAAAAGCAATAAATGCCTCTGATGATTACATTAGAGAAATATTCGCGAAGAGAGGGGAAAAGGTGGTTGATATTATCAACCTTGGATATGAAATGCGTGAGGAGAAAAAAGTTTTCCTTGGTTTCAAGGTAAAAACTGATAAATCCGCCGGCAAAGCACCTACAGGTGATGATGAATTTGTGAAAGAGGAAGACAAAGTAACCAAAGACGGTTACAAGCACTTCCTTAATCCGGGGCACGTGCAACAACGTGCACTTCGTAAGTTCGGGTCAATATTCTTGTCGGACTTCTATCATTATTTCCTTTATTCCATAGGAGAAAACCCAGACATTTGGAAAAATCCACGAATTATGGCGATACTGGGAAAAGTAGCATCTTCAAAAAATTAGATAACAAGTTGCTTGTGAAAAACAAAATATGAAATGTCTATGTGCCCGTGTAAAAAGCGGGCACATTTTTCAGACAAGAGTAGTTATGTGAAAAACAATGCTTGCTATGTTTTTAGACAAAACCTTAAATGTGAAAAACAAAAGAGGTGATTTCTTTAAACAATTGGTTAAATGTGTAAAATAATCTGAAAAGTGTTTTTAGACAATGATTTTTTTGTGAAAAACAAAATTACAACTGTCCTTAAACAATAAAAATATTGTGAAAAACTAAATCTTGAATGTTTTTAGACAAGTTATGGAATGTGAAAAACTAAGGTTTATTTGTCTTTAGACAATGTAGATATTGTGAGAAATAACGGAAGTAATGTCTTGTGCCCGTGTAAAAAGCGGGCACACTTTTCAGACAAGAGTAGTCATGTGAAAAATAATGCTTGCTATGTTTTTAGACAATTAAAATGATGTGTAAAACAATATGAAAAATGTCTTTAAACAAACATTGATTTGTGAAAAACTAGAGCTTTAATGTTTTTAGACAATGGGCTTAATGTGAAAAACAAGTTTCTACATGTCTTTAAACAAACTCGTCATTGTGCAAAACAAAAATCTTATTGTTTTTAGACAAGTTATGGAATGTGAAAAACTAAAGTTTATTTGTCTTTAGACAATGGGCTTAATGTGAAAAACTAAGGTTTATTTGTCTTTAAACAAGGTTTCCATTGTGAAAAACAAGTGCATTTGTGTTTAATCCCCCGATAATAGGGGGATTTTTTATAACAAAAAATCCCTTTAGGAGGGATCATAGTCTTTATGGGATATTCTTTTTAGGATCATTAGTTGAATGGTTAAAATTGAAAAGATATCAATATAGTTAATCCCGTTTCCTTCAATCCAAGCTAGAGGGAATAGCCATTTTTCTTCATCTGCGATTCCAGCGAGTGTTCCTATAAGGATAAAAGTAAGGATTATTTGGATAATTTTAGGCTTCCATTTTTTGAATTTCAACCAGTATTCTGTCAATATTTTCATTATACAATTTCTCTTTATTATACAATTTCTAGCCTATAAAGCAAGTCGCCAGTCAGAATGCCTTTATATTACAAATATATCTTAAGATTTATCAATAAATTTTGATTTGGGCTAAAAAATTTGACAAACCCCCTAGATTTGCTAGTATCTATTAAGCCTTCCCCTAGGCGTTTTATTTTAGTCAATCAATTAAAGAATAAACATTAAATGACAAGGTCTCTAAAAAAAGGTCCATATCTAGATCCTCGAGTTCTAAAGAAAATCGAGGGAAAAACTCCATCAACAACTGGGGTTATTAAGACATGGTCAAGAGCGTGCCAAATATCTCCTGAGATGGTTGGTTTCACTTTCGGTGTTCACAATGGAAAGAACCACATTGAGGTTCTTGTTACAGAAGATATGGTTGGTCACAGACTAGGGGAATTTTCACCTACACGCAAATTCACTCGACACGGAGGAAAGATGCAAAAAGAATTAGAACAGAAGAAAAAGGAAGCTGAAATAGCAGCTGCTCAATCAGCAAAGGCTTCTGGTGACGCTAAGAAGAAATAATTAAACTAAGATGAAAGCATTTCTAAAAAATCTAAGAGTTTCTCCAAGAAAAGTTCGACTTGTTGCCGGAGCTCTTAAAGGTAAAAACGTTGTAAAAGCAAAAGATGAAGTTGCTTTTATAATTAAAAGATCAGCTCTTCCAATAGAGAAACTTCTAAAATCAGCTGTTTCAAATGCAAAGAATCAAGGAATCAACGAAGAAAACCTTTTCATAAAGGAGCTTAGAGTTGATAAGGGAGTAACACTACACCGAAGAATGCCTAGAGCTTTTGGAATTGCAAAGCCGATAAACAAGAGATCAAGTCACGTAACAATCGTTCTTGAGGAAATTAAAAAGAAAGTTAAAGAAAATAACAAATAATATCATGTCGAAAATAGTTCACCCATATTCACATCGTCTTGTAATACTTCGCGACTGGAGAAGCCGCTGGTTTGCAGGTGATAAAAAATACCAAAGCCTTCTAAAAGGGGATGTTTTACTTAGAGAATACTTTGCAAAAAGACTAAAAGGTTTTTATGTTGCTGGTATTGAAATCGAAAGAAGCCAAAAAACTCTAAGAATCATAATTAGAACTTCAAGACCGGGAATGCTAATTGGAAGAAATGGAGAAGGTTCTATAAAACTAAAAGCGGATGTTTTGAAACTTCTTAAGAAGAAGAGTCTTGATATTCCTCCAGAAGTTAAAATCGACATCGTTGAAGTTTCTAACCCAGATGCTGACGCAAAAATCATTGCTCACACAATAATCGAAGCTCTAGAAAAGAGAACTCCTTTCAGAAGAGTAATGAAACAAGTTGTAGAAAAGGTTATGTCTGTAAGAGGTGTTGAAGGAGTGAGAATCGTTCTTTCAGGACGTCTTGGAGGAGCAGAAATTGCTAGAACTGAAGATATGAAGAAAGGATCTATTCCACTTCAAACTTTCAGAGCTGATATTGATTACACAACAGAGAGAGCAAGTCTTCCTTATGGAGATATCGGAATAAAAGTATGGGTATACAAAGGTCAAATTTTCGATAAAGATAAAAGCAAAGCTAAGTAAATTTTTATGTTATTCCCAAAGAAAGTAAAACACAGAAAGTGGCAAAAAGATCGAAAAGATATGCTTAATCTGCCTGCCGACACAAGAGGAATCACTCTATCTTTCGGTCAATATGGTATAAAAGCAGAAACTGCTTCAAGAATAACTTCAAACCAAATTGAAGCTGCCAGAAAAGCAATGGTAAGACACCTTACAAAAGTTGGAAGAGTGTGGATCCGTGTTTTCCCAGATAGACCATTTACTTCAAAATCTGGAGAAGTTGGAATGGGAAAAGGAAAAGGAGATTTACAAGGATATTCTTTCGAGGTTAGACCAGGAAGAATCATCTTTGAGGTTGATGGAGTATCAGAAGCTGTTGCAAAAGAAGCCCTACGAAAAGCAGGAACAAAGCTTCCTATGAAAACAAGAGTAATCGCAAGACATTAATTTTATGAAAACAAAAGATATCAAAAAAATGGATAGAGATGAAATTGTTAAAGCAATTCGTGAAAACCAAGAAAAGCTTAGAGAGATAAGCTTTGACACAACAGGTAGCCGAGTTAAAAACACTCACGAAAAGAGAACAGTTAGAAGAGAAGTTGCGAGACTTTTTACAGCGCTAAGACAATTAGAAATCTCTTCAACTGAAACAAAATAATTTTATGAAAAAAGAAGAAACAAAAAATTCAAAAACTCTTTCTGGAACAGTTGTTTCAGCAAAAATGCAAAAGACAGTTGTTGTCGCTGTTTCTCGATTTGAGAAGCACCCAAAATACGGAAAGTATATGAAAATTACTAAGAAGTATAAGGCTCACGACGAAGAAGGTAAATTCAAAGAAGGAGACAAAGTTTTGATACAAGAGTGTCGACCAATATCAAAGGATAAAACCTTTAAAGTAGTTAACGAATAGGCTTATGTTACAAGATGGAACAGTTGTAAAAATTACAGACAACAGCGGAGGAAAGATCGGAAAGATCTTCAAAGTGATGGGTGGATCAAAGAAGAGATACGCTTCTATTGGTGATATCGTTACAATCGCTGTTAAAGTGGCAGAACCAAGAAAGGGTGTTAAAAAGAAAGACGTTCTACAAGGAGTAGTTGTTAGAACAACAAAGCCTTTCAGAAGAAAAGATGGTTCTTACATTAGCTTCGATGACAACGCTGTTGTTATTGTTGAAAAGGGAAAGAAAGATCCTAAGGCTGGTCGTGTTTTCGGTCCAATCCCAAGAGAGATAGGAGAGAAAGGTTTTCAAAAGATAATCTCACTTGCACCAGAAGTGCTTTAAATATATGAAAATGAATGTAAAAAAAGGTGATACAGTACTTGTTTTGACAGGTAAAGATAAAGGGAAGAAAGCTAAGATTCTCCGCTCTTTCCCATCTGCACAAAAAGTTTTGGTTGAAGGAATAAACATCAAGAAGAAAGCACGAAGAGCTAGAAAACAAGGAGAAAAAGGACAAATTGTTGAGGTCGCAACTCCAATACACGTTTCTAACGTTAAGAAAGTATAAATTTTATGATAGTAAACTCACAAAAATTAGAAAAAGAAGCTTTTGCTGCACTAAAGGGAACTTTTGGCTACAAAAACAAAATGTCAGCTCCTCGTTTAGTGAAGATTGTTATTTCTTCTGGAACTGGAACAGGAATGAAGAAAGACAGACACAAGAATGACTTTATCGTAGACAGAATTGCTAAGATCACAGGTCAAAAGCCAGCTCTAAGATCTGCAAAGAAATCAGTAGCAAGCTTCAAACTAAGAGAAGGGGATCCAATCGGAGTTGTTGTTAACCTAAGAGGAAGCAGAATGTATGGTTTCTTGGATAAACTAATCAACGTTGCAATCCCAAGAACAAAAGATTTCCGAGGAATAGATTCAAAAATAGTTGATGATATCGGAAACCTAACAATGGCAATCAGAGAGCACACAATCTTCCCAGAAACTGCTGACGAAGAATTGAAAGATGTTTTCGGTTTTGCTATCACAATAGTTACAACTGCTAAATCAAAAGAAGAAGGACTAGAATTCTTCAAACACCTAGGAATACCATTCAAGAAGTAATAGACACCAAAGAAAAAGCGCCGAAAGGCGTTTTTTTGTTTTTTTGACAATTTTCATAGTACTGATATAGTAAGAAAAATAATTGTTATATGTTAATAAACAACAAAACCATTGAGGATATTCTCAAAGAGAAAGTTCTCGCTTTTGGAGGTCTCGAGCAAGACCTAAATCTTCTCAAAGAAACAGATCTTGATTCAATTGCGAAGGCACTTGTCGAGAGGGGTATAAAATCCCGGACACCTAATCCGACGTTTACTGTTAATCCTATCAATTCGGTTGATGGAATTCAAAAATATTTTGATTGGGTTTATGAATGGATTATGCCTGAACACTGCCCTCTCAAACCAGTTGAAGGCGCAAAAATAATTGAATTGATTAAGTGCAAACCAGGAGAAACCGAAGATATTTTGAAAGAAATCGATGAAAGAGGATTTTATCCCGCACCTTCCAATTACGTTGTAGGTTTGGGAGTAGATCACCCGGGAACAATAAAAGAATACCAGCATATCATTTCTTTGGATGAAAAAAATATCTTTACCGACAAGGTTGGCGTTACGTGCTCCCTCTCCCTATACTGGTTTGGTAGGCGGCACTTGATCCTCAGCAAGCATGAACGTGGGTGGGGTGTTTATTGGTGGATTGCTGTTATCCGCAAGTAGATTTGCTTAAATTAGGTTCTGATATTTAGACCCTTGGGCGTTTTGCCTGGGGGTTTTTATTTGACAAAATAAGGCTATTTTGTTAATATCTTTTGGCCTGCTGTTTTGCTTGAATCCGCTTGTCTCCGAAGGAAAATGAAGGTTTTTCTTCGAAAATAAGCGAGATATTCAAGATTAAACGAAGAGCAGGCATTATTTTTATTTTTTATTATGTCAAAAACATCAACATTCGTAAGGTCAACAAAAAAGCCAAAGTTTTCAACTAGGGCTAAAAATCGTTGTTTCAGATGCGGTCGAGGAAAAGCTTATATGAGAGATTTCGGTATGTGCCGAATCTGTTTTAGAGAACTTGCCAATGAAGGTATGATCCCTGGAATTAGAAAATCATCTTGGTAATCACTAAATAAACATTATGACAGATCCAATCGCAAGCATGCTGCAAAGCATAAAAAATGGTAGCAAGGTTTCTAACGAAACTGCAGTTTTTCCTTTTTCAAAATTGAAATTTTCAATTCTTGAAGTTCTAAAAGAAGAAGGTCTTATTGCTGGACTAGAAAAGAAAACAAAAAAAGGTCATCCTGTAATAGAAATAGCTCTTGCTTATGACTCAGCTGGAAAGCCAAGAGTTACAGAAGTTGCTAGAATTTCAAAGCCATCAAGAAGAGTTTATCTTGGAGCAAAAGAAATATTCCCTGTTAAAAGTGGAAAAGGAATGATTGTCCTATCTACTCCAAAAGGAATAATGACAGGAACAAAGGCAAGAAAAGAAATGGTCGGAGGAGAAGTATTATTCAAACTTTGGTAATTAAAATATTATGTCAAGAATAGGAAAACAAATTATAGAAATCCCCGCTGGCGTTACTGTTGATTTTTCAGCAGGTGTTATGACTGTTAAGGGACCAAAGGGAGAAATTAAAAAGAGCTTCAGAAATGATGTTGCTATTAAAATAGAAGACAACAAAATTTCATTTACTCCAGCAAACGAAACAATCCTTGCTAATGCTCTATGGGGAACATACGCTTCTCATGTTACTAATATGATTAAAGGAGTTGTTTCTCCTTTTGAAAAGAAACTTATCCTAGAAGGAGTTGGATACAAGGGAGAAGTTGCGGGAACAGATCTAAATCTAGCCCTAGGATTTTCTCACCCTGTTAAAGTTAAAATTCCAGAAGGAATAACAGTAACAGCAGAAAAAGGAGTATTTACATTCTCTGGTATTAATAAAGAGACTGTTGGACAATTTGCCTCTTATATCCGTTCTCTTAAAAAGCCAGAACCATATAAAGGAAAAGGATTCAGATACTCTGATGAGGTTATCAGAAGAAAACAAGGTAAGAAAACAGCCTAATAAAACTATATGAAAAACTCAAAGAATAAAAAAGCTGAAAAAAGGCTTAGAATAAAAAGAAAGATAAGATCAAAAGTTTCAGGAACTGCTTCTTTGCCTCGTCTATCTGTTTTCAAATCAAACAAATTTATCTACGCTCAAATAATTGATGATGAAAAAGCTGTAACAGTAGTTTCTGCTAACGATGTTAAAAGCAAGACAAAAGGAAAGAATGACCGAGCAAAAGAAGTTGGAAAGAATATCGCAGGAGAGGCTGTAAAACTTGGAATCAAAAAGGTTGTTTTCGATAGAAATGGTTACAAATTTATTGGTAGAGTTTCTTCTCTAGCATCTGGTGCAAGAGAGGGAGGACTAGAATTTTAAATATTATGGAAATACGAAAAAACACAAATCAAAGAGGAGGACCAAGAAAACCTGGAACAGCGGGAGCACCAGACTTTAAAGGAGCACCAAGAAGAGGAGGAAGACCAGGAGACAGACCTCAATTCGAAAGAGAAAAAAGTGAATTCGAACAAAAGACTCTACTTGTAAGAAGAGTTACAAGAGTTGTTTCTGGAGGAAGAAAGATGAGCTTTGCCGTTGTTGTTGCACTTGGAGACAGAAAAGGTTCTGTTGGAATTGGAACAGGAAAAGGTGCTGACACTGCAATCGCAATTCAAAAAGCTGCGCGAGATGCTAAGAAAAGAATGATTACTGTTAAAACAAACAAAACAGGTTCAATTCCTTTCACTATTTCTTCAAAATACTCAAGCGCTAGACTTATGCTTATGCCAAACGGAGGAAAAGGAAACGTTTGTGGTTCTGCTGTTCGAGATATCGTTATTCTTGCTGGTATCAAAGATGTTACTGCAAAAGTTTTCTCAGGAAGCAAGAACAAACTTAACATTGCTAGAGCAACAATTGAAGCTCTAAAGGAAGTGTCTGTTCCGTTCAAAGCAAAGAAAGAAGCTCCAAAGGTTGAAGCTTTTACAGTGCCTGAAGAAGTTAAATAAAAATACTATGCAACTACACACACTAAAAAGAAAAACAAAAAATAAAAAGCCAAAGTATGTTGGACGTGGAGGAAAACGCGGAAAGACAGCTGGAAAGGGAACAAAAGGACAAAAAGCTCGTGCCGGAAGAAAACTAAGACCAGCATGGAGAGACCGAATCAAGAAACTTCCAAAATTAAGAGGACACAATAAAAACAGAGCAAAATCAGTTGATGGAAGCCGTCTTAAACCTCTAGCTTTGAATGTTTCTACTCTAGAAAAATTCTTCAATACAGGAGATGTTGTATCTTTGGAAACAGTTCTTGCTAAGAAAGTTGTCCGAATTCCAAAAGGAGTTAAAAATACAGTTAAGATCTTGGGAACAGGAGAATTAACTAAATCACTTAGAATCGAAGGACTAAAAGTTTCAGATTCTGCAAAAGCAAAGATCGAAAAAGCAGGAGGACAGATAGCTTAAAAATTCTATAAACAAAAATATGCAAAACTTCATTCACAAATTTAAATTAATAGTCGGCGACAAAAGTCTTCGAAATAAGATTTTGTTTGTGGTGTTCGCTCTGTTTGTTTTTAGAGCAATCGCTTCTATCCCGATCCCTGGTATCGACACAATAAGATTGGCTTCATTACTTGAAGGAAATCAATTTTTGGGATTCCTAAATATTTTTTCAGGAGGAGGTTTATCTAAACTTTCTATCGTAATGCTTGGAGTTAGCCCATACATTACAGCTTCTATTGTGATGCAACTTCTTACAGTTATGGTTCCTTCTCTGAAGGCTCTATATCATGAAGAGGGAGACGTTGGAAGAAAGAAATTTACTCAATATTCTAGAATGTTGACTATACCTTTGGCCGCATTACAAGGATTTGGTTTCTTGAAACTTCTTGAAAGACAAGGTGTCCTAACTTTTACAGGAGGATTTGATCTTTTCTATAACGTAATATTGGTTGTAGCGGGTTCTGTTTTGCTTATGTGGATAGGAGAGCTTATTTCAGAATTTGGAATTGGAAATGGAGTTTCTATGATAATCTTCTCAGGTATCGTAGCTTCACTACCGGGAACAATTGGACAAATGGCTTATACTTTTGATCCAAGCATGATCCCAACATACCTAGGATTTTTGGTGGCAGGAGTTCTTATGATTGCACTTGTTGTAACTGTTAACGAAGCAGAAAGAGCAATTCCTGTAACTTACGCTAAGACCGTTAGAGGTGGAAAAGTTTCTGGTGGTGTATCTACATTTATTCCACTTAAACTAAACCAAGCTGGAGTTATGCCAATTATCTTTGCGCTATCTATCTTACTTTTCCCTCAACTAATTGGAAACTTTTTAGCTGGAGCAGGAAACGCAACACTACTATCTATTTCTAAGGCGTTAATTTCATTCTCTCAATCAACAATTCTTTACTCTGTTGTTTATTTCGTTCTTGTTTTCTTGTTTACTTATTTCTACACAGCCGTTACTTTCGATCCAAAGGCTCTGTCAGAGAATCTACAAAAATCAGGAGCATTTATTCCTGGAATTAGACCAGGTACTTCAACTGAAGAATATGTTGGAAGAATCGTTGGAAGAATTACTTTCATAGGTGCTTCATTCCTAGGTCTTGTTGCTGTTTTACCTCTTGTGGTTCGAGAAATTACAGGAATCCAAGCAATTGCTCTTGGAGGAACAGCTCTTCTTATCGTTGTGAATGTTGTTATCGATCTTCTTAAGAAGGTTGACGCGCAGATCGCGATGAGAGAATATTAAAACTATCTTTAAATTAGTTTAAACAGAGGAGCGCCGAAGTGGCGCTCCTCTGTTATAATAATAAAATGACTCCACAAACTTATATATTTATTGGACGATCTGGATCTGGTAAGGGAACTCAGGTAAATCTTTTAATTGATTTATTAAAACAAAAAGATTCAGAAAGAGATGTCTTTTATCTTGAAAGCGGACAAAAGTTTAGAGACCTACTTTCTCAAGAAGGACACACTCAAGATTTGGCCAGAGAAATTTCGAAGAGAGGAGAACTCCAACCGGCTTTTTTGGCAATTCACATATGGTCTCATATTATGATTGAGTCATTGACTGGGAACGAGCATCTTGTGATAGATGGAACCCCAAGGAGTTTTTCTGAATCAGCTATTTTTGACACAGCAATGCGTTTCTACAATCGAGAAAGACCAAAGATTATTTATATAAATGTTAGTGAAGATTGGGCAAGAGAAAGACTTCACGAGAGAGGAAGAAGTGATGATGTAAGTGATAAATCAGTAGAAGGTAGACTTGCTTGGTTTAATTCAGACGTTTTGCCTTGTATAGAATTTTTCAAAGAGAAAAAAGATTTTTATGATTATCTAGAAATAAATGGAGAACAGTCAATCGAAGATGTTCACAAAGAAATAATAAGTAAGTTAAATTTTTAATCAAATGTCAGTTTTTACTAAAAAAGAAGAAATAGAGTTAATAAGAGAGTCGGGTAGAAAACTTTCAAAGATCTTAATGGAGGTAAAAAAGAAAGTTAAAGTTGGGGTTTCTACAGAAGAGCTAGATCTTTTCGCTCAAGAGTTAATAAAAGAAGAAGGTGCCAAACCTGCCTTTTTGGATTACACACCGGATGGTGCTGACTACCCATATCCCGCGGCTTTGTGTGTTTCTGTAAACGAGGAGATAGTTCACGGTATTCCTTCAAGTAGAGTTCTAAAAGAAGGGGATATAGTCACAATAGACTTGGGTCTAAACTACAAAGGATACTTCACAGATATGGCTATAACCCTTCCTGTTGGCAAGATATCCAAGGAACTACAGAAGCTTCTAAGTACCACTAAAAAGTCCTTAGACGAGGGAATAAAGGCCATAAAGGCCGGTAAAAGGGTCGGATCTATTGGTGAGGCGGTTTCTAAGGTGGCAAAGGAAAACGGCTTCAAAATAGTCCAAGATCTTTCGGGTCATGGTGTTGGAAAGGCTGTTCATGAAGATCCTTATATTCCGAATTTCGGCAAATCTGGAGACGGGCCAGAGCTTGTTCCTGGGATGGTAATTGCGATTGAGCCAATGCTAACTAGCGGTAATGGGAAAATAGATGTTTTGAAAGATGGTTACACAATAGTCACAAAAGATGGTGAGCTTTCTGCTCACTTTGAACACACTGTTTTAATTACAGAGAAAGGCGCAGAAGTTCTAACTAGATATTAAGAGGTTCTTCGAATAAAGAAAGGGGGGATATTTTAGTCTCTCCTTCTTTTATTTTTTGTACTTCTAACGAAGGATTATTTACTGATTCTATTTTAATTTCTGCTGGTTTTTCTTTTGGGGAAAGTATATTTTTTGCTTCACTTTCATTTCTTACGAATGGTTCTTTTGGTAGTTCCTTATATTTCTTTTCGTATTCTTCAAGTAGCTCTACATATATCTTTGAAAAGGAGTCATTTTCGTCTCCAAGATTTATTTGTCCCAAAATATGCATTGCTTCTAATTTTGCAATCTCGCCTTCAATAGAAGAAGCTTCTTCTGTTTCTGGTTTGTGCACATAAATATTTGGGACGCCCGCTTCTATTTTCTCTTGGTTATTATTCATTAGCCAAAGTTTATATCAAAATACGTGCTTGTCAAAGAGCTGTTTGTTATAATTAAAGGAATGGATAGCTTAAATATTTCTAACAACAAAGAGCAGGAGCTTTTTAATATTCGGGAAAGGATAGCAAGACGTCATGAGGCTGAGAAAAATTTGGACAATACTAAACTAGAGTCTGAAACAGCTAGAGATGTTTTGAAAGAGTATCAGACAGAAAAGTCTACAGCTGTTATTTCTAAAGAAATGACAATGCCTTCTTCAAAAGTTGAAGGCATGGTTTTGCGTCTTAGCCCAGAAACTCATGATGCCAAGATGGAAGAGCTGTTAGGTGTTCTACTTGATAAAGGAATAAAGAACGCCCTTTCTATTGTAGAGAAGTTGAAAGATCCTCATCTAGAAGATGATTTTCATCGTTTTTTGGTTCAGTATATTTTTTCTTCCGGAGGAGTTGCTGGCTTGAAAGAGGGAAGTAAATTAGAAAGATCCCTTGGAATGGTTTTAGCTGAAATTACAATTCCAGAAAGTCTTGAAGAAGATCAGAAAAATTTTAAAGCCCTCATTGCTTCAATGGAACAGTTCTATGCCGGAATGCAATCAATCGGTGAAGGTGCTGATAATAAAGAAAAAAGACACTTTACTATTGAGATAGCACTCTCTGCCGGTAGTGACGAGGTGGTTGTTTACGCTTCTGTTCCAAGAGACAAATTTACTCTTCTTGAAAAACAAGTTCTTTCTGTTGAGCCAAAGGCGAAGATAAGAGAGTCTACTGATGACTATAATATTTTTTCTCCAGGTGGGGCTTCTGCTGGGGCTTATGTAAAATTTAAAAAACACGAATCATTTCCTATAAAAACTTATGATTCATTTGAGTATGATCCAATAAACTTAATAATGAAATCTTTCGCCAAGTTTGACAGGGACACAGAGGGCGCTGCTATTCAAATGGTAATTCGTCCAGAAGGGCCTCAGGCGGTTAAAAGAATGATGAAGTCCCTAAATTATATAAAAGAGGGAATGAGTGTAGAAGGTGCTTATCGAGAGGCTGGGAAAAGTGGCGCAGTAAAGTTTTTGGAAGAAACAATAAAGACATTTTCTACAGAAGAGAAAAAAGAAAAAAAGGTAAAAACTGAGCACGAGATTGCAATTGCTAATATTACTGAAAAAACAAAAAGTTCTATTTTGTCTGCTGAAATTAGAGTTGTGGCTTCTGCAAAAACAAAAGGAAGAGCGGATGAGATTGTTCATGAGCTTAAAAGCTCGTTTAATCAGTTTGATAATCCGACAAGTAACAGTTTTGAATTTGTTGAAATAAAAGAAAAGGCTTTACCAGAATTTCTAAGAGATTTTTCTTTTAGGAATATAAGAGACGATGAATTGATTCCAATGAATTTGCGAGAGCTTGCTACGGTTTTCCATTTTCCCTCAAGTATTTCTGATCCGGGGCAACTTCGTCAATCAAAAGCCGGAACAGCTCCAGCTCCTCTTGAAATGGATAAAGACGGAATTCTTGTTGGATACAATGAGTATCAAGGTAGGAGAACTCCAGTTCACTTTGGGCGAGAGGACAGAATGAGACACTTCTATGTTATCGGACAAACTGGAACAGGAAAGACCAGTCTTTTGAAGGCAATGATTGAACAAGATATGAAAAATGGTGATGGAGTTTGTTTTATTGATCCTCACGGAAATGATATTCAAGATATTTTGTCTTATGTTCCACCAGAGAGATATGAAGATGTGATTTATTTTGATCCTTCTTATACAAAAAGACCAATGGGTCTAAACATGCTTGAGTATGATGTAAATCACCCTGAACAAAAATCAATTGTAATTGACGCTTTGTTTAGTATCTTCAATCAACTGTTTGATATGAAGGCAACAGGAGGTCCACAGTTCGAACAATACTTTTCTTACAGCGCGGATCTTGTTATGAGTCATCCAGAAAGCGGAAACACCTTGCTTGAAATAACCAGAGTTTTGGCTGATAAATCATTTAGAGATTTGAAGCTTTCTCATTGCAAAGACCCAAGAGTAAAACAATTCTGGGCTTCGGCTGAGGCAACAAAAGGGGAGGCGGGACTTGAGAACTTCGTTCCGTATATTACTTCAAAGTTCGATAGATTTATTTCTAATGAATTTTTGCGTCCAATCGTTCTTCAAGAAACTTCAGTTCTTAATTTCCGAGACATAATGGATAACAAAAAGATTCTTTTAGTTAACTTATCAAAAGGACTTTTGGGAGAAATAGGATCTTCTTTTATTGGAATGATTATTGTTGGAAAACTTCAAATGGCGGCACTTTCTCGAGCTGATTCATACGGAAAGAAATTGCCTGATTTTTATTTGTATATTGATGAGTTCCAAAACGTTACAACTCCAGCAATTGCTTCTATCTTGTCAGAAGCTAGAAAATACAGACTTTCTTTGAATGTGGCACATCAATTTATTGGACAGCTAACTGATGAAATAAAAAATGCTGTTTTCGGAAACATTGGATCAATGGCAATTCACAGAGTGAGTCCGGAAGATGCGAAGTTTTTGGAATCTAAGTTTTTACCAACCTTTACTGCTCAAGACATCACAAGATTAGATAACTTTAATTCTTATGTTTCAATGATTGTAAATGGAGCTCCGACAGTTAGACCTTTCAATATTGTTTTCCCTGGTTTTCCAGAGGGCAAAAAAGAGCAAGTAGAAAAACTTAAAGAATTATCTTATTTGAAGTATGGAAGAGATAGAGCAGAGGTGGAGCAAGAAATTTTTGATCGCTTCAAAAAGGCCAATAAAATGGAGTAGTCTTTTAGCCATTTTTCTGCTATATTCTCTGAGTTAAAAGTAATTTTTGTTTTAAAATGGCAAGACCAGCAGAAGAAAGATCCCTTATTATTTTCAAGCCGGACACAATTCAGAGAAATTTAGTTGGTGAAATAATGAGTAGATTTGAAAGAAAGGGAATGAAAATTATTGGAATAAAAATGATGAAATTAGGGGATGTTGTTTTGGAAGAACACTATTCTCATGTAAAGGATAAACCATTTTTCCCAACGATTCGTAATTTTATGCAGTCTACCCCTGTTATTGTTATGGCTCTTTCTGGTATTAATATAGTCTCAACAATAAGATTATTAGTAGGTCCAACAAAAGGTTATGAAGCTGATGCTGGAAGCATAAGAGGTGACTTTTCTATGAGTACTCAGTCAAATATAGTACACGCTTCGGACAGTCTAGAATCTGCAGAAGTAGAAATAAAGAGGTTTTTTAGTGAAGATGAATTATTTGATTATAAGAAGATAGATACTGATTACATATATTCTGAACACAGAGAATAAATCACAGATAAAAACATTAAATGTAATTTGTAAATAGACAAAAAAGCCGGATTGATTCTGGCTTTTTTAATTTTTTAAAAAATTAAAACAAAAATTTGCCCCCGTCTAGTTGTTTTGATTTTTATTTTGTGTAAAATAATTATACGGCTATTTGATTTAGTGCCTTTGAACACTATTTTTATGGGAACAGCCGTAGCTTAAAAGTTTTACAATTAAGTTCGTGTACCCACGTAGCGTACCGTCTTAGGTGCACTATGCTCAAATAGTCGTAATAAGGATCCCTTTTTCAAAAAGGGATTTTTATTTTTTTAATTCTGATACAATATAAAGATGGAAACTATAGATTTATATAAAAAGTCCGCAAAAAGAGCCGTTTTCCACCTTTGGGGTCTTTTGATTATTAGTTTTATAGCAATAAAATTAAAACTTTATGATATTTTCTGGTGGTTTGATAGACCAATGCACGTCTATGGTGGATATGTTGCGGGACTTTTAATAATCGCTTTTCTTTTTAGAAATAAAATTTCATTTTCAAGCAAAAAATTTGTTTTCCTTTTATTTTTTGGTGCCTTTGTGGTTGGGATTGCTTGGGAGTTATTTGAACTTTTCGTAGAAAACAATACAGGCGCTGATTTGGTTTCAATGAGAGATTCAATAGAGGATCTTATTTGTGATATGCTTGGCTCTTTGCTTGCTTATTTCATGTACTTCATTGATCAAAAAGAGTCTAAAATTTCCAAAATACAATAAATTCGTATAAAATATAAAGTAACCGGTCCCGTTCGAAACAGGGGATGATATAAGATTGACACTAGCTGGTTTTAACAAGAATTAAATTATAAATAATAAATTTTAAAGACAAAGGACAGGTTGTCCGCGTCCAATTTCAAACGGGATGGATAAAAAGCAACATGAATTTAAAATTACTTTTGCAGGTGGCGCGGGCTCTGTTACGGGAGCCAATTTTCTAATTGAATTTGGAGAAGAAAAAATATTAGTTGATTGTGGTTTATTACAAAAAACAAAATTGGCGGACGAAATAAACTGGGAGCCTTTTCCTTATGATGTCTCAACTGTTGGTCATTTAATAATTACTCATGCTCATATTGATCACATTGGAAGAATACCAAAATTAGTAAAAGATGGTTTTAGAGGAAGGATTGTTTCAACTCCTCCAACAATGGAACTTGCTCGCCCGATGCTTGAAGACACAGTTGCAATATTGGGAAGAAACAAAGAAGATGATTTATCAAAAATATATAATGAAGAAGTTCTCTCTCAGGTTTTTCCACTTTGGGAAGCTCACGAGTATAAAAAACCTTGGAAGATAGGCCCTGCTACAATTAGATTTTTAGATGCAGGGCATATCCTTGGATCTACAATGATTGAAATATCTTATGGGGGCAAAGTCTTTGTTTTTACTGGAGACCTTGGAAACTCTCCTTCGCCAATACTTCCAGATACAGACAAGCTTGAAAACGTTGATTATTTGATTATGGAGAGCGTTTATGGAGATAGAAACCATGAATCAAGAGATCAGCGAAAGAAGCTTCTAGAAGAGGTTATAGAGGATAATTACAAATCAGGTGGCGCTTTAGTTATTCCGACTTTTTCTCTAGAGAGAACTCAAGAATTACTTTTTGAGATAAATGATCTTGTTGAAAATCAAAGAATTCCAGCTATGCCGATATTCCTTGATTCTCCTTTGGCTATAAAGTTAACCCATGTTTACAAGAATTTTACAAACTATCTAAACGAAGGTGCAAAGAAATTAATTTCAGATGGAGATGATATTTATAATTTCCCAGGTCTGACTGTTACCAAAGAAACAGAAGAATCAAAAGCGATCATCAAAGCTCCTAATCCAAAGATAATCATTGCGGGAAGTGGAATGTCTAATGGGGGAAGAATAATTCATCATGAAATAAACTACCTTCCAGATCCTAAGAACACACTTCTTCTTACCGGTTATCAATCTATGGGAACTTTGGGTAGAACAATCGAGGATGGAGCTAAAGTTGTTAAGATTTCAGGTGAAGAGGTTTCTGTTAGGGCTAGAGTTAGAAAGATTTCTGGATATTCAGGTCATAAAGATGCAGATCATTTATTGGAATTTGTTGAAGATGTAAGTGATAAAGTTAAAAAAGTTTTTGTTGTTTTAGGTGAGCCAAAATCTTCAATGTTCCTTGCTCAAAGGATTAGAGATTATCTCGGAATAAATGCTGTGGTTCCAAAAGATGACGAAGTTGTTAGCATAAAATGGTAATATGATACGTAATGGATAATAATAAAGAAAAGAAAACAGAATATCTCTGCTATAACGGACCGATTGGGGACGGAAGCAAACATAGTCATTTGAAGCTTAAATTAGGAGTTTCTGGGGCTGCTGAGACTGGACACTGCGGTGTTGATGCTCTTGATAAGGCCAAAGAACTTGGAAGAGAGATTGTTCGCCAAGGAGGGGTTTTGGTAACTGGGGCAACAACTGGATTTCCGTTCTGGTCTGCTATGGGGGCAAAGGAAGAAAGAGGGGTGTCTATTGGTATTTCTCCTGCTTCTGGTGAGAAAGAACACATAGAAACCTACAGACTGCCACTTGATTACATGGATCTAATAATCTACACAGGATTTGGTTTCCCTGGAAGAGACCTTCTATTTGTCCAAAGCTGTGACGCGATATTTATTGGTTGTGGAAGAATCGGAACTGTTCATGAGTTTACTATTGCCTTCGAAAGAGGTATTCCAATCGGTGTCCTAGAAGGAGAATGGGAGATGGACGAGGAAATAAAGCATATTTTTGAAAAAGGACACAGAGAAAATAATAAAATTGTTTTTGATTCTGACCCAGCTAGACTTGTTTCTAAAATAATAAAGTTAGTAGAGGATATGAAATATAAAGATGGGGAAGCAGGGGATTCTCTTGCCCGATTCTCAACGGCTCCTCCAGTAGAAAGACACTAAAATAAAAACCCTGATTTGATCAGGGTTTTTATTTTGTAGTTTATTTTACAGTTGCAAGTACTTTCTTGAATACTTCTGGATGGTTTTCTGCCAAGTCTGCAAGAATTTTTCTGTCTAGTACTACTTCTTTTTTCTTTAGAGCATCGATTAGTTTGCTGTATGAGATTCCTTCTTCTCGAGCTAGGGCATTTATCTTTATTGTCCAAACTTTTCGATTTTCGTTTTTCTTGTCTTTTCTGTGAGCGAAAGCGTGTGTTCCTGCATGTTTTATGGCGTCTTTTGCAGCTGCCTCTTTCTTGCTTCTACCAAAACGGTATCCTTTAGCAAGCGCTAGGACATTCTTTCTCTTCTTGTTTTTGATTGTTCCTCTTTTTACTCGTGACATATATTAAAAATTATCTTCCAGGAATTACTCTGCTTCGTTCCTTGTTTGGCAAAGTGAACTCAACTCCTCTTTTTCCGGCTAATTGCTTTCTTCTGTCTTGTTTTGCATTGAAATGGCTAAAACCAGGCTTTCTTCCGATAAGCTTCCCGTTTTTAGTTATTTTAATCCTTTTGGTAAAAGACTTGTTTGTCTTCATCGTCATAGTCCTTGTATATTAGCCTATTCTTCTGATTTTGGCAAATTTGTATCCCCGGCCTTAGCCTTCTCGATGGTCATCCCGTAACCCTTGGTACTTTTCTTGAAATTCTCGGATATTTTGTAAGGGACGGTAATAAACTTAAGAACTCTCTCAAGTCTTTCTTTAAAAAACTTTTCTTCGAAGTATTTTGATCTACCAGATAGGTAAAGTTCTATTTTTATTCGGTGTCCTTCAGATAACCACTTAGAAGCGAGAGTCGCTTTCATTTCCAAATCATGATCACCAGTTCCAATTTTTATTTGGATTGCTTTTGTTTCAGTTGGCTTCGCTGTTTTTATTGCTTTTGCTTTCTTTTTTTGTTCGTATTGATATTTTCCAAAGTCAGCAATTTTGGCAACTGGGGGAGTAGCACCTGCTCCTACTTCGATTAGATCTAGTCCGAGAGCTTCAGCTTTTTCTAGAGCTTCTTTAAAGGAAATAACCCCAAAGTTCTCACCTTCAGGTCCTATGACGCGGAGTTCCGTTGCTCGTATTTCTTTGTTTACTCGTTCTTTCAAGAATTTAGTTGATTTGTTAGGTGCTTATTGTATCTAAAAAATGGCTTCAAGTCAAACCGGGTTTTTTAATA
>ERZ650304.370-NODE-370-length-25262-cov-6.525965_pt1 | contig 25262 bp, 33 predicted proteins | sample MGYA00376240_ERZ650304 | MGnify/ENA primary metagenome ERZ650304 (study PRJEB26733, sample SAMN07839271) | wastewater metagenome | biome: small river; feature: stream; material: water | place: USA: North Carolina | collected 2016-03-01 ... | reverse complement strand
TCAGACGTGTGCTCTTCCGATCTATCACGATCACACAAACCACTCCCACTACAATTACCAATCTCGGAGGAGAAGAACAGATTGTAGATAAACAAAGTGTAGTTACTCTGAGTTACATGGATGTAACCAAGTTGGTGGAATTTGCTCGTGCCGCTGGATGGCGCTCCGAACGCAGGACAAAGGGAGAATGACAAATGGCGCTGATGACTCTGCCTTACCCTGAAGTAGCTGTATTTGCTAATTGGCATAATGAAAACCTTCTGTTTAATAACAGATACGGCCTTGATCCACGCACAGAACTGATTCTTGCTGTGGGTATTGCTACATATCCAAGTTATATCAAGAATCGTCCAGACATAAAAACGTTAGGTTTTACTCGGAGTGAGCAAACATTCCGAAATCCTAACACTGGTAGCATTCTTGATTTCTATGCGGCTACACCGGAAGAATTAAATCGAGAGTATTTTATTCCCAGAAGACAAATCCCATATGATTCAAATAAAGTTTCATGGATGAGTTTTCCATCATGCTGTGGTCTATCCTTCTTATCACAGCCTCTCACAGTTAAACCTGTAGATATATCACAGATAACGAACAAACTAGGAATTATCGCTGTTCAACCCAATAACAGTATTGAAGCAATTAAACATCTTCTAGAAGTTCTCGGTTTTGTTCCAGCGTATTATCTCAAAGAAAGCACTGTCTTTTACAAACATCTAACTTCGGAGTCTCTCGCATAATGAAAACCAAGTTTGTTCATATTCGTGCCGTGAATAAAGACGGTATTGTTCTCGGTAATGGTGGTGGCACTGTTGCCTTTGAAATTGATGATGCCGGTTACGTTACACGGTTTGCTTCATCTATTTGTCATCCTCGTGATAATTTCTCCCGATATTTAGGACGGGTTAAAGCGGAAGGACGTTTGCAAAGTAAAACGTATTGCGTTCATCTCACTGAGAATGAAATTCATGAAAAAGAATTTGTCCAAAAAATGCGTACAAAGGGTTGGGAGATGCTCCACTCTCTCGAAACAGTCCAACCATCCCAATCATCACTTGGGAGCTGTAATTGTTAAAGGTGGAAGGATACTAGCCAGTGGATACAATCGCATACAGCAGCATAATAAGCTTTCTTTTCGGAAGTTTAATAGTAGTGTGCACGCTGAGCAAGATGCCATTAGAAGACTTTTGGATCAGCCTGATCTTCTATACGGGAGTTCTCTTTATATTTCTCGGATTGGTAGGTCTGGCTCTTTACTTCTTGCAAAGCCTTGTGCCTTTTGTATGGATTTAATCCGCTCGGTTGGTATTAAAAAGATTTTTTACACGGACTCAGATGGGTCTATCACAATGGAGAAAGTATCATGATTCTTTCCTGTACGTGCAAACATCAATTCCAAGATGAAAAATATGGAAAACAAAACCGAGTTATGTGCCCAACAATGAAGGGTTATGATCAAACAGCAAAATCCTACACTACTTTTCGTTGTACTGTTTGTTCAAAAGAACGGAGTAAAAAGTGACAATTATCCAATCAATTAAGATTCATCCGGAAACGTATGTGCCTCCTCCTCAAGCAACAAAAACACACAGTTCTGTATATAAAAAGCCAGAGAAATGGTCAGATAGCAAAGCACAACGTATCCAGGGCTCCACGATGAAACCCCATAAGACAGAATATGAGGAATCTGTAGCACATTGGGCTCGGATTTGTGGTGGTACAATTGTTGGACAAAAGATTCACGTTAAGTATCACAAAGATGGTCCTTACCACGAACGTATCTTTACTCGCCTTCTTTCACCGGAGGATTGCTATGTTGTGCTAGGAAGCATGCATCGCCCTAAAGAAGTACAACTCGTGGAAGTGTGGAATCCTGATCACGATGTATTTGCTCGTGTTGATCCACAAATGTGTGCCCCAATTTCAAAGGACTAATTACCATGACTATTATTAAGCAACTAAACAACACGACTTACGACGTTTTCTATGGCGACAAGGGTTGGGACGACTGGGCACGGTTTCAAGTAGTAGATAACCGTCTGCACGTAGTAACTTGCCCCAAGCAACTACCAGCGCATGTAATGAACGAATTACGTAATCGTCTTACCACTAAGCCACGTCTTTTCCGTCGGGGACACTAATGTTTAACCGCGTATTTATTGAATCAGAATCACCTAATGAGTTTTACAAATCTCTTGGAAAGGAAGTAGGACGTGTTCAAGAGCTTCCAGAAGGTGCTACACCAAATGATCTTATCGTGCTGTCTGGTGGTATTGACATTAATCCAGCACTATACGGAGAAAAGCCGCATCCTCGCACGCAAGTGCAATCTCCTACTCTTAGCCGACGTGATCAGTTTTGTGTTGATCTATGGAAGTTTGCTATTTCTCGTGGTATTCCTGTGTTGGGTATTTGTCGAGGACACCAGCATATCGCTGCCATGCGTGGTATTAAACTAATCCAAGACCTTCCACAATCGGATCACGGCCGACGAAAGATTCTTCTAGAGGGTAAGTTTTGGGCATCCGCTCCAAAGTGCCACCATCAAGCTGTACCGATTGACCATCGGATTAATATTCTTGGTGTGACTACTACACACTCAGGTCTATCATTCGTGGAAGCGTTTGAAACGGAGCAGAAAGTTTTAGCTGTGCAAGGCCATCCTGAATGGTGTGATGTTAATGAAGAGTATCCTTCTTGGGTTCGTAACAAACTGTGGAGTTATCTGAAATGAATGCTATTACTATCGGCGCTGATCCAGAACTATTTATGTGCAAGGGCGCGCACCTTGTTTCCGCAATTAATCGTTGGGGTGGTACAAAGGAACAGCCACGTCCTCTTGGTATTGGAGAGGGTTTTAATGTTCTAGAAGATAATGTAATGGTGGAATTTAACATTCCGCCGGCTTCTTCTGAACATCAATTTGTTGAGAACATTCAACGCGGACTCGGTGCAATCGAAGATCGTATTAAAGAGATGGGTTTTGATATGTCTCTACGCGCTTCTGGACATTTCTCAGAGGAAGAATTGTCCGATTGGCAAGCGTTCGTTTTTGGTTGTGATCCTGATTATAACGCCTATACTGGAGAAACTAATGTTAAGCCAAATGTGGATAACAATCCTACTTTCCGTAGTTGTGGCGGTCATGTTCATGTTGGCTGTGGAAAACTTAGTTTTGAGGAAATCCAGAAAGTTGTTGCTTTTTGTGACCTTCATATGGGGATTCCTAGTATGTTTCTTGACCTTGACACGGACCGAAAGCAATTGTACGGTAAAGCCGGTGCCTTCCGTGTCAAGCCATATGGATTCGAGTATCGTACGCTCTCGAACTTCTGGATCTTTCATCCTGATCTAATTTCTTGGGTCTATCACGCAACAAGTAAAGCTGTTGAACACTATCGTTCTGGTTTTGATCTTCGTCCTTTTTATGAAGATATCCAGAACGCTATTAATAATAACGACAAAGAACTACAAAAGCGTCTAGTAAAACAATTTAATCTGGTGGTTTAATATGGCAAATCCACGTCCGATTGGTTATTTTGATGAAGCTGTAGTCCAGCATGAGTTTCGCGCAAAGTTTAATAATTGTTTTGTTCAACTTGTGCATCCAAAAAGGAAACTTGAATTTTGGGCTATTGATGCTACTAACGAGGGAAACAATGTAAATTTCCATAATGCTGATGGAGAAATCTTCAATATTAATGATGGGGTAATTACCTCAGAGATTGAAATTGTTGTTTGTTTTCCAGAGGAAGGCTGGTATTACTCTCAGGATAATAAGAGTCTTTTTCTTCTTACTCGTTTTCCAGCTAAACAATGGCGTAGGGCGCCGAACAAAGATAATTTACATGTGAGTAGATTACAAGTTAGCAAACTTTCTCCTATACATTTAAATGCTGGTATCTTAAATGATACGATTAATCCTGTAAATGAAGGTAATGGATTTAAAATTATTAATCGTAAGTTTCTTCAGCAACAAATAACTGATAAGTGGTCACTGTTGTGGTATCTAGATGCTCAGATTGGTTTCTATAGTCACGAACAGAATAAATATTTTATGTTACATTCTTGGTATCGACTTCCCAGTAATCTATTTAAGAATGTTATTTATCCTAAAACTTTCTCTCTCAAGGTGTAAATATGCTAGATTTTAATATGAGTCCTCCTTTCTCTCCTCGACCCGAACGAATTTCTATGAAACGTTTTGGTATTGAAGTGGAAGTAGAGAATTGCCCAACTGGTGAGATTGAAATGAATCTTTCTAATTGGAAAACTGTAGGGGATTCTTCTCTCAAGGAAATGGGAGTTGAATTTGTTTCTCATGTATTACACAAAGAGGAGATTCGTTCAGCATTAACAGAAATATATTCTAATGTCTCTTCTTTAAAGAAACAACGAGCTACTTTTGGTCCTCGTACATCAATTCACGTACACAGTGATGTAACTTGGATGGAATCTATGACTCAACTTACTCCTCTTATATTTATGTATCTTCTTTGTGAAGATCTAATGTATAAGTTTGTAGAGCCTCACAGACGAAAGAATATTTTTTGTGTAAAAACAAAAGAGACTAAATATCTTCGGCAGAGTTATGTAAGTGAGCATCTTAATCCAGATCGTTTATATAAGTATGCAGGGTTTAACCTGCTATCTCTCTTTAATCATGGTACAGTTGAGTTTCGTATGCTGGAAGGCACATATGATCAAAACAAAATTTTAAATTGGATTGAGTTTATTGACACGATTCAAGAGTATGCTAAGACCGCGCAGTTAGGTCTATCATTCAAACGAGAAGTTAAGAATCCAGAACGCGCCCGGTCTCTTATCTATCCGGCATTTCGTGATCACTTTAACGAGGAAGAAATTGAGAAATCAATTCAAGCTGGTTTAGAGTATTTCCGTTATCTGTGTTGTACAACAATTACACCAAAGATTCACCAAACTTTCCTTGAAGATGGTTTCTTTTCTTCAAAGTTCTACACCAAAAACTATGTCAGGTTGACAAAGTAGTTTTTTTCTTTCGTTTAGTTCATCTTAAACATTTTAAAAACGTCTTCTGACGTAAAGGAGTATGATAAAATTTGTGGAATCGTCGGTATTATTGCTTTTGGTCGTAACATGTTTTTCAATGCACAACAAAAGGCATTCAAGAATCTACTCTATCTTGATGCTTTCCGTGGAGAAGATGGTACGGGTGTATTTGGTGTTAATAAGTATGGCAATGTTGATATGGTAAAGACAGATGATCCTTCTGGAAAATTTGTGTATTCACCAGAGTATGCAGAGTTTGAGAAAGGTATGTTTTCAAAATATAATATTGTTGTAGGACACAATCGTAAGGCAACTGTAGGTGCTGTCAATAAAGATACTGCACATCCATTTATTAGTGGTAACGTAGTAATGGTACATAACGGCAAACTACACTCACATAAAAAGTATTATAATACCGAAGTAGACTCTGAAGCACTGTGCAAGTATCTAGAAGCACATGAGAATGATCTAGAGACTGCTATCCCAGAACTTGATGGTTATTTCTCTGTTGTGTGGTACAATGCACAGACGCAGAAGCTTCGATTCTGGCGTAACAAAGATCGCCCAATGTTTCACGCAATCGTTGGTGAGTTTCTATACTTTTCTTCAGAACGTTCTATTCTTATGTCTGCTCTTATCCGTGCAGGTATTTCTCCAGAAGAAAAGCGTATTTATGAGCTAAAAGAGAATGCAATTCACACTCTTGATATGACCGCCAAGGAACTAGAGTGGGATTGTGTAGATGTGAAAGTTAAGGAGTATCCTAAAAGTGTCGTCCATTACCCGGCAGGGGGCGGATATTATGGGGGATACTATAACGCCTATGGCACAATGGATGACAACGATGGGGATGATGTGTGGCACGGAACCGTCAAGAAAGCGGAAGAGAAAGCAAGCACAAAGACAACAACAGTTACTCCGGCAGCAAACGAACCGCCGACAAAAACAGAGGTAAAACGTATTACTGGATATTCTAACAAGCCGTCTGATATTTTAGAACTATCCAAACTTATTGGTAAGCGTATTATCTTTCGGCTTGTTGATTTTACTCAGTCCAACACCTCGCCGGAAGAAAACTACGTGGAAGGATTTTTCAGGGATGATGTAAGTGTAAGTTGTATTGGAGAGAACAAAAAGTTCTTTGAAAAGCTTATTACATGGCCCCATCAAGTTAAGTTTTTTCGTGGAACTGTGGTTGGTGTTTCATCTAGTGGTAACGGTAAGACCTTTGATATGGATTTAGCTCCAGACTTAGAATTATACGAAGGATTTCTCTCTCAAAATGGATCACTAATCTCTTATGATATGATTAAAGATATTGGTGGCCCTGAGTATGTCTTCTGTGGAGAAGACGCATGTTATTCAAATATTCTTCCAGAAGATTGGGAAGAGACTCACTTTAAGATGAAATATACAAATGGTGTTCTAGATGAACACAAGATTATCTGTAAGAGTTGTCTGCAATATAAGAAAGACCAAGCAAAAAAGAATAGAAATGCTCTAGTTATCGTAGGAGAAAAGGTACACTAATGATATATTTGTTTAAAACACGTCCATCAGATACGGCCATAGCACTGGTAAAAGCAGGTGCTATTCGTCGAATGAAGCGTCTGAGCAAACCACAGCTTCTTCTTAACTATGGATCTACAAGAGAGCTTCCTAACTACACAGGACGTTATCTTAACCATCCCCGTGCTGTTAGTCTTGCATCGTGCAAGATTGATACATTTAAGATTCTAACTGAGAAAGGACTATCATGTGTTCCTTGGACCCTAGACAAGAACGAAGCTGTCTCTTGGCAAAAAGACAAGAAGATGGTTGTAGCAAGAACCCTAACCAGAGCATCAGAGGGACGGGGGGCTATCTTTCTGGAACCGGACCAAGAAATTGTGCCTGCTCCTCTTTACACACAGTATGTGAAGAAGAAAGCAGAGTTTCGAGTAAATGTTGCTTTTGGAATCATCATTAACATTCGGCAGAAGAAGCGCCGGAAAGATTTTGAAGGGGAAGTAAACAACCTTTGTCGGAGCCATTCAAATGGATGGGTTTTCTGTTCAGAAGGTGTGGATAAAAATAATGAGATTCTACAAGAAATGGCTTTGTCTGCTATTTCTGCACTTGGTTTAGATTTTGGTGCAGTAGATATTATTTATAATGAGAAGCAAAATCGTTATTACATTCTAGAAGTAAATTCCGCCCCCGGTATGGAAGGCGAAACTCTTAATAATTTCATTGAGGCTCTAAAAAATGTGCATTAAATATATCCGCGAATCTGGTAATTTTATTCCACGTCTAGGTGACTTTCCTTCTTATGCAGAAGAAGGGCAAGATTTTCCAGTAAAATTTCAACTCTGTTTCCCCGATGCAAATAATAGACGTGTTATTCTACACGGCCCAGTAAAATGCCGAGATTTTCTCGGTGATATTATGTGTTCAACTATATTTAATTCAAAGTATAGTATTTATGGATTTGATTCTAATGTTCCAGAGTGGAAAGATAAGTATAGTCTAAGAGTACTAGAACCCTCCTTACGTGTTACTTTTCCAAAGGAAGAACATAAAAAGAATTTCTTGTATAATTTCCAGAATATTCTTATGCTTTTTCTATATCCTTCGGTAGATGCTATTCAAATTCAATCTTTTCTAGATGAACCTAATAATGTAGTTCTTATCGATTTACCTAGTAGACCAACACCAATATTTCTGTCATTTTTCACATTCCTTATTAAGATTTCTGCACAACCTTTACAGGATTATCCGGAGATTGTAGATACTCTTATCTATGGAAAACAAGAGAAATTTATTGAACTATTTCAGCAGTTCTTCCCGAACAAAGATGCTTCATATTTTAAACGTGTACATATTGATACGTTTAAATTATCTCACATGATCTTTAATTATGCTATTACAGGAACACCTTTTTCCTACCTAGTATCACAAAAGGAAAACATTAGTTATTTACATAACAACTCCGGTTTCTTTTCACAATTTGGTTCAAATAATTACTCACACGATCAATCAATTTTCCGTCGTATTATTGGGACTCTTGCTAGTAAGTGTGGTACAGAAGTACCTTTTAAGTTTACTCCTCTTACGGATGAGGAACTTCATCAACTTGTTCCCAAGACACAGTATAATTTTCGTGATGAAAAGGGAGAACTTTGGTCAATTAAAAGCGACCAAGTACAAAAGTATAGTGGTAGTCTTATTTCTCCAGTAAAAAAGGGAAGTGCTAAAAAGCTTGTAGATCCAAATCAGCCACCAATGTCTATTGATCAACTGTTATCTCAACCTCAAAATATATTTACTCCGGGTACTTTGGGAGTAGTAAATCAAGGAGTAACCCTATCTGATTTTTCAGAGGAAGGTCTGGTGGATGTGCCCGACAATCTCATTGAAAATGAAGAGGAGAACTAATAAAATGCGTTGCAAATGCTGTGATAAGGTTCTATCTGACAAAGAACTCCGAACTAAAAATCGTTTCGGAGAATATGAAGATATGTGTGTTAAGTGCCTTAAGTTATCATTCATTCCAGTAGAGGAGGAAGAAGATGAAGAAGATTCTGACGATGCTCTTTTTGATGAGTATGATTAGTTGTTCCTCTCAAAAGATTAAAACATACTCGCATAAAGATCCAGAATATCTCCTGTGGTGTTCCGGTGATGTAATTGTCTTTATAGATCGAAAAGGAACACAACACCTATGCCTTTCTCAATAGAAGAAGATCCTTGGCACAGAGAAGGAATTCAAAGAAAGTCTGAGCATATTAAGCAACGACGTGCACAAATGCTTATTCATTCTTGCATCTATTATCTTATGGATAATAATGTTGTTGATGATTTTACATGGCAAAAATGGGCAGATGAACTAGCACAAGCACAAAAAGATTTTCCTCATTTATGTAAGTTAAACTTTTTCGATGATGCTTTTAAAGACTGGACAGGAGCAACTGGATGTCACTTACCTATGTCTGATCCTTGGGTAATAGATAAGGCTCTTGCTTCTTTAGAAAGAAATAGAAAATGAGCAACTGGGTATCTAACGGCCCTTGTCCTCAGTGTGGCAGTAAAGATAACCTTGCTACTTATGACGACGGACACCAATGGTGTTGGGGATGTGGTCATTATGTACCGGGAGATAAATTCTATGCTGTTAGAAAGCTAGGAGAGCCCCCACAGATCGCTGTTCCTAATCAAGTGGTGTTACCCCACGATGTTGATACACAATACCCGCAGAAAGCTTTAGATTGGATAGCAAAATATGAACTCACTAGATCCGACCTCCATAAAAATCGAGTGCTTTGGTCCGATGGCGGCCAATTACTTATCTTCTCTTTTACAGACGGTGAGGGAAGAATTATTGCATGGCAAGGACGTAACTTTGGAGAGAAGTTTAGAACAAAGTGGTACGGGAGAGGTCAGCTTGAAGATACGTTTGTCTTTTTCCCCCGAGACACAACAAGAACTTCTCGAATCATTTTCGTTGAAGACATTATTTCAGCACTCAAGTTAGGCAACGTAATTAGCGAGAAAGGTCTATCATGTGTCGCTATGCCTATATTTGGCTCTCACGTATCAAAGAAACGTCTTAGTCGATGCTTACATCTTCTAAATGACCCACCAACAGTTACTTATTGGTTAGATAAAGACAAGGCAAAGGAAGCTGTGCAATTTGCTTCTAATGCTCGCTCTTTAGGATTTACTGCTTCAACCATTATCACGGAACTTGACCCAAAGGAAATTAGTTATGCCAATCTCTACTACCACTACATCAACTCTTTTTAGTGAACATAATACTGTTGCTTGGGGAAATATCTCAAAAATGCAATCTACAGGAAAATCTAAACTAGAAGAAGGAGATTTTGTAAAATGGATAACATATAATGAGAATAATTATAAAAATACCATTTCCCCTTTATTCTCAATTTTTAGTGAACTTACAGATAAAAAATTACGAATTGTTAAATTATATGGAACACCATATGAACATCTTTGTATGGTTCAGCTTGCAGGTGATCCAGAAAATAAACAATTATATAATGTTGCTCTTTGTGAATTATACCCCTACCCAAAAACACAATTTTCTATAAACAAGAAACTTGTAGCTAAAATTAATAACATCGCCAGAGATCTTCGTCTAATTGACGATAATGCCTCTGAAATTGTCCGTAGTATTGTAGATAAATATCTACTGAAACCACTACTAAAATCAGAGTTTGAGGAGATTAAGGTAACCATCAAGCCTATTGTCTATAGTCTTAAGAAGCTAGAAGATGATGAGTCTGATTACATTCTTGAGGAACTTCGGGAAATATTTCTTGCTCTAAGTAAGGATGTGGTGCCTGATCCGCAAGAGAGGAAAAAGAGGGAAATGGAGGAACTTCGTAAGAAGGTACTGAAAGATCCGTTCTAAATGTCACAACGTATTGAATATACTCCAAAAGGCTCTATGTGCCTAGTTTGCAAAAAGAAACACCTTAATTGCTCTTCGTTACCGTTTAATAAGTTTCCCATCATAGAAGCTACTCCAGATGGAATAAAGATAGTTAAGTGTGTACGATTTGAACGAGATGACCCTAGATGGGAAGGAGTACGAGAATGAGTAATTACATGAAAGAGATAGATAGATTAATAGATGAGATTACTGAATGTAAATATTGGCTCGGCGTGTATTCCGCTAATGAGGAATACGTAAAGGCTGAGATTACTAGAAAGCGGTCAGAAGAAGCCCGCGCCGCGCTAAAGGACATAGAGCGCGGGCTGGCGGAGAAGCAGGCGGTCATTGATCGGTTGATGCTGGAGTATTGCCCGGACGAAATGACGACAGAGCAACGTCAGGAATGGGCTGCTGCGCAGAAAGGGGGCGAGTAAAGAATGAACCTTATTTTTGAAAAATTTCCTACACTTTCCAGTTATGAAGTCAGACATCCTTCTGGGCAATGTGTAGGAACTATTGATATGATTGAGGATGGTTTTTATTACTTTTTTCCTACAAAAGAATTTCATGGTGGTTACTGGCCTACATGGGTTTTACAAAGTATTGTTAACAAAATTAAAGAACTCGATGAGCCTTATGAGCAGTCTATCAACGAGTATTTTAATGAGAACCCTTGACAGCTTGTGGAAAGCATGGTAGAATGAGCGTATAGCAACCACAAAGAAAGGATATAACATATATATAAATATTATTAAAAATCTTCTTAATAAAGATACTTATATAAAGTATAAAGAAGATATAGATCTTTCTAAAGAAGATAGATTAATTAAACTTATCTTTGAACAACTAGATGTTCTTCACTCTAAACACGATAGTGTCTCTTGTTCAGAGTTACAACTTAGCGTGGAAACTACTTATGGACTCTCTTCCGAAGAAAGAGATTTGCTTTCTAACACATTCAAACAAATCTCTGACTCAGCAGTTGGAGAAGATGTTCTCTCAGATGTATTCCGAATTATCCGAAAACGACGTATTGCATCTGAACTTGCTCTTGCAAGTCTCAGCGTGGCTGAAGGACGCTCAGAACCAGAAAGTCTCGATGAGTTGTATTCACGATTCAGAGATGGGGAAGAGGATTCTAATAAGAATACCGCAGAGTTCGTCACCAACGACCTAGAAACGCTCTATAACGATACGTTTGCTACTCCCGGACTCAGGTGGAGGCTGAAGGCTCTTAACGAGCGCCTAGGCTCTCTCCGCAAGGGAGACTTTGGTTTTATCTTTGCTCGACCAGAGTCTTTTAGCAGAGATACAGAAGTTTTAACTCCACATGGTTGGGTAACTGTAGATAAAGTTACAAATGAAACTTATATATCACAAGTTAATCCTAATCTAACAACTACATTTGTCAGGCCAAATGCAATATATCCTCACGAGCAATCACACTGTTATCATATTCACGATAAAATAGGTAGAGTAGATCTGATCGTAACAGAAGGCCATGGAATGATTTATGAGAAGGAAGGAAAACTTTGGAAAGAAAGAGCAGATAGTGTTAAATACCACCAAGGAGTAAAACACCATGTATCTGCACCAACTTCAGTAAATACTAAAGTGACTTTTATGCCAGAGCATAGATTGGCAATAGCTTATCAAGCAGATGGACATACTCGAAACTATAAGGAGTATGGGTACACTTTTTCATTTACAAAGGAAAGGAAGCAACAGAGACTAAAAGAAATCCTAGATGATTGTGGATACGAGTACTCTGAATATAAAGATGGGAATAACGGACACTTAGGATATTATGTAAAATCAAAGATCCGTTTATATAAGCATTTTGATTGGATTAATTTAGCACTTATCTCTAAGGAATGGTGTCAACAGTTTATTGAGGAACTCTCATATTGGGACTCTACTAGGCGGACTAATTCTAGATTCAAATTTGATACAATCAATAGAAGTGTAGCAGATAAGGTGCAAGCTATTGCTATACTTGCGGGGTATAACTGTTTATTATCCATTCATATAGATGATAGGAGTCCTAATTATAGTGATGTCTATTCATTAAGTATTAGAACAAATTATCAACCTGTAGATGGACAGTGTATCGTGAAAGAGAGAATCTCTTTTAAGGATACTACATATTGTTTTGAAGTTTCATCAGGTATGTTACTAGTTCGTCGTAATGGTGCAGTAGCAGTTTCAGGAAATACAGGTAAGACAACGTTCCTTGCTTCAGAAGTTTCTTATATGGCTTCTCAACTTAAGCCGGGAGATGGTCCGATTCTTTGGTTCAACAACGAAGAGCAAGGAAAGAAAGTAAAGATTCGTTGTTTCCAAGCGGCTCTTGGTGTGACGTTACCGGAGTTAATGAGTAATCGAGAAGGAAATCAAAAAAAGTATTTAGAGGTAACAAATGAAGGACAAATCCAAATTCTTGATAACGCAGAAATACATAGAAACCGCGTCAATCAGATCTGTGCAACTCTTAGACCGTCTCTCATCATATTTGACCAAATCGATAAGGTCAAAGGATTTGCTGCCGACCGAGAGGACTTACGTCTTGGAGCTATATATATTTGGGCTAGAGAACTTGCAAAAGTATATTGCCCAGTTATTGGAGTCTGCCAAGCAGATGGAACGGCGGAGGGAGTAAAGTACCTGACAATGGAACACGTAGCGAACGCTAAGACTTCTAAACAAGCTGAGGCTGACTTTATTCTTGGTATTGGCTGTGTGCACGATCCAGTGTTTGAATTTGTACGGTACTTTAATATCTCCAAGAATAAACTTCAAGGAGACGAGGATACAAATCCCAAACTCCGACACGGAAGATTTGAATGTTTAATTCGACCAGAGATTGGTCGTTATGAGGAATACAAAAAATGAGTAAAACCTTTCTAATTGGAGATACACACTTTGGGCACGGAAACATGCTCAAGTTTACTGTAGCTTCCACTGGAGAACTTCTTAGACCCGGATTCAAGGATATTGAAGAACACGATGAGTTTATTATCGAGATGTGGAACAACACAGTTAAACCCAAGGACAAGGTTTATCATCTAGGTGATCTTGGTTTTAAGTCTTGGTCTAAACTGTCCAAGGTTCTTGAACGACTTAATGGAACAAAAGTTCTTATCAAAGGGAACCACGACAATTTTAAACTGTCTCAGTACGCACAACACTTTAAAGATGTACGAGCGTGTCACACGCTAGATAACTTTATTCTTACCCATATCCCTGTGCATCCAGAGTCGGTAAAACGGTGGAAAGCAAATATCCACGGCCACCTGCACGCACAGAAAGTTTGGGTAAATGTAGAAAGTATTGTTATGGTTGATCCAAGATACATCAATGTGTCGTGCGAGCAAATCAATTACATTCCGAAAGACTTTGAAGAGATTCGTTCTACATGGACTATTTAATATTCGATGTTGAAAGCACAACAGCAGCGAAAGGTAATCCTTACTCAAAGTATTCTTCACTTGTTCTTTGTGGTTTTAAGTCTTCCCGTTATGGTTATATTAGCCTTTATCGGGATTTTGATGTCAATTATATCCGCTCTCTTATCGAAGAGCACGAGATACTAGTTGGTTTTAACATGAAATTTGACCTTGGTTGGTTACTAGCTATTGACATACCACCAGAAACTTGGTATAATAAGAAGCTATGGGATACTCAATTATACTTCTTTATACACACTAACCAGAAGTTTCCGTATCCTTCACTTAACCAAGTGTCAGAGTTTTATGGCGGAGAACAAAAGTTTGATTACATTCATGAGAACTATTGGTCTAAAGGTATAGACACTGATGTTATACCACAAGACGAATTGGTTGCTTACAACAATCAAGATTTAGATGTAACTGAGGAAGTATTTCTTAAGCAATACGCTGAAAGGATGGGAGACAAACAAAAGTTTACGTTGTTCCGAGTTCAACAAGAGGATCAGAAAGTTCTTCTTGAAATGGAGTGGAACGGACTTAAACTTGATGTAGAAGCTTGCGCACTTGCGGATAAAGATGTACAAGAACAAATTGTTCAGAAAGAACGAGAGATTCTTAATCTTTTTCCTCATTTTCGTAACGTACCTATAAACTTAAACTCTAACGATCATAAATCTGTGATGTTGTATGGAGGGTCTATCACAGAGGATGTTCCAGTAGCGATTGGCGTTTTTAAATCAGGAGCACGAATTGGACAAGTCAAGTACAAAAAAACAGAGTTTCACCATGAGTTACCTAGATTGGTTGATCCACTACCAGAGTCAGCCCTTGCTAAAGAAGGCTTCTTCGCAACAAATGACAAGGCTCTAAACTCTCTTAAGTGCAGAGGTCCAGTAAAGAAGCTCATTCAACTTCTCCTTGAACGACAAAAATTAGAAAAACTCTCCGGTACATATTTTAGTGGCTGGCCCAAGAAACTAGCGGAATATGGTTGGGAAAACTCGTTGATACATTCAACACTCAACCAATGCCGCGTCGCTACGGGCCGGCTATCTTCTGATAAGCCTAATCAGCAAAATCTACCTAAGGGGATTAAACACTGTTTTGTTACAAGGTTTGCATAATGTTGGTGAATGTCGATATAAAAGCGTTGGAATGGTTTGTAGGTACTTGGCTAGCACAAGACAAAATAGCATATGAAGAAATATTTCAAGGAAAAGATCAACACACTGATAACCAAACTAAATTTAATTTACCCTCAAGACTCATTGCAAAAATCTTTGTATTTCGTCTTATTTATGGTGGTTCTGCTTACGCTTATGCTAATGATCCAGATTTTGAATCCGTAAAGTGGAGTGAGAACAAATGGCAAGAAGCTATTGATACTTTCTACGTAAAGTACAAAGGGTGGTCTTCTTGGCACACAAGCATATACAAAGAGGTGGTAGAGACAGGGCAACTTAGAATGCCAACTGGACGGGTTTTTACTTTTGAACCTAAACCCTCAAGGTTCGGTCCTAAGTGGCCTCGCACAGAAATACTTAACTTCCCAGTACAAGGCACTGGTGCTGACTTAGTGGCAATTACTAGAACACTTGCTTTTCAACGTATAAAGAAAGAGAAACTAAAAGCATTATTTGTTTCTACGGTGCATGATTCAATTCTGTGTGATTGCCCAACAGAAGAAGCTAAGTACGTCGGACAGATTCTATTAGAGTCTATTCAAGCTACTCCAAAGCGTTTCAGTGAGTTATTTAACGTAAATTTTGATTTACCCTTGACAGGTGAGGTTGAAATGGGGTATAATTATAAACAGATGGAAGATATTACAAAGGAAATTCAAATTGCAAATTAAAATCGTTTCACTTGATCCAGAACTACGTACCGCCAAGAACGGTAAGACTTACAAAGCCCTTACTGTTGTCTATAAGGGTGACAGCGGAAAGATTGAAACAAAGACTCTACTACCGTTTGGTGGTAATGAACGATCAGCTAAGATTCTCTCAGAAGCAGATGTTGGTTCTGTATGGGAAGTAGTTGCGGAGAAGAATGCAAGTGGGTATTGGGACTGGACTTCTGTCTCTCCTTCTAACGGTTCTAGCGGTGCTACTGTATCTAACGCACCTGCGGCTGCACGACGAGAAGAGGCAAGCAATCGTTTCGAGACTGCGGAAGAACGAGCAAAGAAGCAAGTGTACATTGTCCGCCAGAGTTCTATCTCGGCGGCTGTTGCAACCCTGACGGCTGGAGTTAAGTCTCCACCTGATCCTAAGCTAGTTATTGAAACAGCAAAGCTGTACGAGGCTTTTGTGTTTGATTCTAGTATTGGTGAAGAAGTAGTTGCTTCTCCCTCTAAGGGTTCTATGAGTGATCTAGAGGATGATATTGAGTTCTAAGAATGAAAATTGCACCCATAAGTGTTGAATACGTAAATCATATGGGAGATGACCTAGCGGTAGTAAATGCCGCTAGGGTTTCTTTCGATAAAGAAAGTAATTGGGAACTCGTAGATGCTCCTCAATATGGATGTGATCCGAATGAGTTATATACCCAGCATGTGCTATCTGAACAAGACAAAAAACTAATTAACTATCTTGCTAAGCATAATCATTGGAGTCCGTTTGCTCACAACAGCATTACACTGCGGATCAAAGCTCCAATCTTTGTTGCTCGGCAACTAGTAAAACATCAAGTAGGAGGTGTTTGGAATGAAGTGTCCCGCCGATATGTGGATAGTGAGCCAGAGTTTTACTTTCCTGATGTGTGGAGAGGAAAACCAGTAAATGCTAAACAAGGTAGTAGTGATGTAATGATACCTGACTTTATTATAGAAAGAGCTTTAGAATGGTATTCATATACTGGGACTGAATACTTAATTACTGAGTGTTGTTTAAAATCTTATTTAGAACTTATAGAATCTGGTGTGTGTCCAGAACAAGCTCGCATGATTCTTCCACAAAACACGATGACTGAATGGTGGTGGACAGGTTCTCTGATGTTCTTTGCTCGTGTTTGCAAGCAACGACTAGATCCACACAGTCAGAAAGAAACAAGAGATGTAGCTGAACTTATTTCTAAACAACTACTAAAATTATTTCCTTATTCATGGGAGGTACTAAGTAATCAAAATTCTAATTGATGCTGATACTCTAGTTTATCGCACTGTTGTAGGAAAAGATGAAGAACATGTTGACAATGTGCTAGATGATCTGTATAATAGTACAACTCAACTTCTACTTGATTTACCAAAAGCAGATTTTATTCAATTTTATCTTACTGGTGCGGATAACTTTAGAAAGACTTCTTACGATTGGTACAAAGCCAATCGAGTAGATATGCCCAGACCTGAACACCTAACAATAGGGAAACGTTTCTTAGAGAAAGAATTTGGTGCAACGTGGTCTAAAAACCAAGAAGCCGATGACGATATCGGAATTGAAGTCTTCCGTGATCTTAGTGTTCCGTGTATTATTGCTCATATCGATAAAGACCTTGATCAATTTCCGGGAAAGCATTATAACTATAATAAGAAACAATTTTATACGGTAACTGAAAAACAAGCGCAGAAATGGTTTGTTCATCAGATGGTACTCGGGGATCGTTCAGATAATATCCTCGGGTTTGACGGTTTAATGCGTAAAGAATACCCCAAGAAATTTCAGTACATCTATGAAACTATAGAAATGGAAGATGACTGGATCGAGTGCTTACGATATGTATGGGATTTATATAATCAACACGGCCAGCAAGAGAGATTTCACGATAATGCGGATTGTCTGTGGCTTCTAAAGGAACCTGACAAAAATTGGAAAAAACTTGAGATCGAAATTTGAGGAGGATGTAGCAAGAAAATACCCTGAACTTGGGTATGAAACTGACAAACTAACTTATGTTGTTCCTGCCAAAAAGCGTACATATAATCCGGACTGGACAGTGCGAGAGAAAGTGTACATTGAAACTAAAGGCAAGCTAGATCGAGAAACTATTGAAAAGATGCTTCTCGTAAAAGAGCAAAACCCCGATGCTAAAATTTATCTTCTCTTTCAACGAGGGACAAATAAGTTGCGTCGGGGTTCTAAGATGACATATTTAGATTGGGCGAAGAAAAATGGATTTACCGCTGCTTGCTGGCAGCAAACTAGGGGAGAAATTCCCGAAGACTGGTTAAAGGATAATAATGACAACAAAAATGTATCTAGTTCTTGAACGTACTCCACTGTTCTTTCTTGATGAGGAAATGCAAAATCTTACTGATCCAGTAGTAGAAGTAAGTGATGATTTCTTTAAATCATACTCAGAAATTGAGACACAATTTCGAGTGCTACAAGAAGCTCTCTTTCAAATGTATCTTGAAAATGAACTAATCAAGCAAAAGAATCCAGTGGTAGAGGATGATGACGACGATGAAGAAATCTTTGAACCAGTTCACGATGAACCTCAACGAACACTACATTAAAAATGATACGCCACTTTGTGTTACCTGATACTCAGGTAAAACCCGGTGTGCCTTTAGATCACCTTACGTGGGCCGGGCGCTATGTCGCTGAAAAGAAGCCGGACGTAATTGTGTGTATTGGGGATTTCGCTGATATGGAATCCCTTTCTTCTTATGATGTGGGTCGTAAGTCCTTTGAAGGAAGATCCTACAAAGCTGATATAGAGATTGCCCATAAAGCTATGGGTATGTTTCTCGACCCCATTAAAGAGTTACAACAGCAACAACGTCGTAACAAAGAAAAGATCTATAAGCCACGCTATATTTTTACTTTAGGAAATCATGAGCAAAGAATTGAACGAGCAATTGACCAAGACAGAAAACTGGATGGACTTGTCTCCATTCGAGACCTTCCCCTCTCTGGTTGGGAAGTCTACGACTTTCTACAGCCGGTTGTGGTGGATGGCATCTGCTATTCCCATTATTTCACTTCTGGGCAACTCGGCCGTCCTTGCGTCTCTGCTCGTCAAATTCTGACAAAGAAACACATGAGTTGTTTTGCTGGACACCAACAAGGACGGGATATTGCTTATTCACAGCGAGCCGATGGTAAGCACATGACAGCTATTATATCTGGTTCTTTCTACCAGCACGAAGAAAACTACCTTAACAAACAAACAAACGACCACTGGCACGGATGTTGGATGCTGAACGACGTCCAAAACGGTTCGTTCGACGAAATGCCACTGAGTATACAATATCTTCGTAATAAGTATGGATAAAAATGTGACGGCTGTTGTGGAGCGCATGCTACAACGAGCGGATGTTGGGTTACGTAAATATGGTGTAACCACGGAACGAACTGATCTTTCTACTGTCCAATGGCTCACTCACCTTCAAGAAGAACTTATGGACAGTATTATTTATATTGAAAAATTAAAAAATGAAATTAATTGATGAATACCAAATCTGGTCCCGATCTACTGCTATCTATCCTGAGAACGAGGCTCTTCAGTATCTGGCTCTTGGTCTGTGCTCCGAAGCCGGGGAAGTTGCCGGCAAGATTAAGAAATTTATACGTGATGGAGGTTTCTCCTCCGAAGCACTGGAGAAAGAACTCTCTGATGTATTTTGGTATCTTGTCCGCCTTGCTGACACACTGGGAGTAAACAGTTCAGAGATTCTTGATATGAACGTAAAGAAATTAGAAGATCGTAAAGCACGAGATGTTATTCGTGGTTCAGGAGATGAACGTTAATGTTTGATCCAATTACTCTACTGGCGGCTCTTGGGCCACTTGTTGTAGAAGCTGGTAAGGCCACAATTCAAAAATATATTGCTACTGATACATACAAGCCTACCAGTGTTGATGAAGTAGTAAAACTTAAACAACTTGAACTTGACACATTTAAAGCAGTAAATGAAGCAGGAGGTACTAATCCTTCCTATCCTTGGGTAGAAGCTATAATTAGATTACAACGGCCATTTGTTGTTGTTGGTGTTATAGGCACTTGGGCTGCTTGTAAATTCTTTGATATTCAATGTGGAATGGAAGTAGAAAACTTTGCGGCTGCTGTTGGTTTTTACCTTTTCGGCGACAGGTCCTTATTTTACGCAAAGCAAACAATTAAGTAATTAAAATGACGCTCAAAAAGGATTTACTTCGTGAGCGCGATAAAGAAAAAGATAGACGCCTCTCTCGTAGGGGCGTTCTTTATCGTGAGATTAAACGAGAGTGGGAACAACAAGTAAAAGAATTCAAAAAGAAAACAAATGGAAATTAATAGATTTAAAACCGACATTGCTCGTAACGTATTTAAGAATAAGTATGCTCAAGGACCAAACGATACTTGGGATGCTCTCTGTGATCGTTTAGTAGAAGATGTGTGTGGTACTCGATGGGGTACAGATCGTCCTCTTATGTCAGATGGTGATAGAAAACAACTAGCACAGTATATGAAAGAATTTAAATTCGTCGCTGGTGGTCGCTATCTATACTACGCTGGCCGTACTGCTAAGTTTTATAACAACTGTTATCTTCTACGAGCCGAAGAAGATACACGAGAAGAATGGAGTAACGTAACATGGAGAGCTATGTCTTGTCTTATGACTGGTGGAGGTATTGGTATTGATTACAGTAGATTACGTCCTTCTGGAAAAATTCTCCAACGAACTGGAGGAACTGCATCAGGACCACTCCCGCTTATGTCAGCTATCAACGAGATCGGAAGAAATGTCATGCAGGGAGGCAGCAGACGTAGTGCAATCTATGCTTCTCTTAATTGGCAGCATGAGGATATCCCTTTATTCCTTACAGCAAAGAATTGGTCGCACATTGTACGGGAACAAAAAGCAGTAGATTTTAATTTCCCCGCTCCACTGGACATGACGAATATTTCTGTGAACTATGATGATGCGTGGGGATTTGATCCCAATAATCCTGTGTTTCTACAGAATGTACGGCAAGCGATGGAAACTGGAGAACCGGGATTCTCTTTTAATTTTGGAACAAAACAGAATGAAACTCTTCGTAATGCTTGTACAGAGGTTACATCAGAAGATGATTCTGACGTGTGCAATCTTGGTTCTATTAACATTGGTAATGTGGGAAGTTTGGATGAGTTCAAAGATGTCATCAATCTTGCGTCTAAATTTCTCGTCTGCGGCACTCTCCGGGCTGAGCTTCCTTACGACAAAGTGTATAAAGTTCGGGAAAAGAACCGTCGCCTTGGACTTGGCCTTATGGGAATCCACGAATGGCTACTTAAAAAAGGTCAACGATACGAAGTAACTCCTGAACTACATGAATGGTTAAAAGTATATGAACGAGAATCCGAACGAAGTGCTAACGAACATTGTGAAAGATTGTATATCAGCAAGCCAGTCGCTTACCGAGCTATCGCACCCACTGGATCAATTGGAATTCTTGCTGGCACTACAACGGGAATTGAACCGCTATTCGCTGTGGCTTATAAGCGGCGTTACCTCACAGATGGAACGAAGTGGAAATACGAGTTCGTCGTTGATTCTACCGCAGACCTCCTTATTAAAGAGTACGGATTAAACCCAGAAAATATTGATACAGCTTACAAACTAAGTCATGACTACGAACAACGAATTAAATTCCAAGCTGATATTCAAGATTACGTTGACATGTCAATCTCATCCACAATCAATCTTTCGTCATGGGGAAGCAAAGAAAATAATGAAGGGTGTGTCACAAAGTTTGCAGAGACACTTTCACGCTATGCGCCACGACTACGGGGTTTTACCTGTTATCCAGATGGAAGTCGAGGAGGTCAACCCATGACTGAAGTTCCTTATGAGGAAGCTGTGCATCATAAGGGAGTTATCTATGAAGAGAATGATATATGCCTGCTAAGTGGTAAGGGAGGTCACTGCGGAGTATAAATAAAAAAAGGGGGCCAAAAGCCCCCTTTTCTTTTACCCTTTTCGCATCATTTCAACTAGGCGTTTGCCTCTATCTTTTACTTGTACGTACCAAAGAGAATTGTACAAGCCGTTCGCAGCATCTTCCCATCTACCTTCGTTAATAGCTTTCAACGTGTTCACAAACTTAGCTAGTTTCGTGTAACCAAGATTGTAAGCAAGACTAAGGATCACCACCTTTCGATTATCAGTAAGAGAGTCAAAGTTCTTCACTAACCGCTGTGCTGTTGCTAGTGCCTCCCCTACTCGATTGTTGAGAATGTAATTAATTTCATCATCTCGCAATCCACCTCCTAATCGTTTGTCAATTAGAAACCCTACACCTATTGTCCAATACCCTTCCGAATCTTGGTAAGCATACGGCACCCTTCCTTCATCTACTTCCAGAGTGTGTTTGAACTCTTCTAAATAACTCAATCTGCTATGTCCTGTTGAAATTGTTGAAGATCCATCTGTTGCATCTGTTGCTTAATTGTGTTAAACGTCTTTGGACTCAAACGCTGAATCTCAGATTGAACTCTATCTCCGGCCGCACCAATCAAGAAGTTATTTACTTGCGCTGGAGTTCCACCACCTTCAACATACTTAATAACATTCTTTGCTATGCCCTTTGGATCTCCTGCTCTGGCATAACTACGAATATTAGCTAAAGCTTGCTTCTGTTGTTCGGCTTCACGCAGTCTCTTTGCCTTAGTACGGAATGTAACTTCTGACTCAATACGTTCATCTAGAGAACGCATACCAAGTCCTCTTAGTCGTTTCTCATTTGTTGAACGATTTGTTTTAGCTTGGTCCGTTTTAGGAGAAATAAAGTTTCCTTTATCGTCAGAGTATAAGAAATTCTCCATTAGTCCTTTAACTGGTGCTGGCATCATTGGATAGGCTACTCCTGATACATTTTCAAACGTTGGGGCGTTTTTTGCTTTACCCGCTGCTTGAATAGTATTAGTTAGAGTAGACATAAGTGGGAATAGTGCTTCTGACAGAGAATCTGGGAAAGCATTATCCATAGAAAATTTAGAACCAAAATCAATACCTTCCGGCATAATAATTCTACTTCCTGCTGATAACCCACCAAATGCAAGGGCTTCTGGAGTGTGTCTAATTAGAAACTCTTTTACTCCCGGAAGATCTCCTAGTGTTTCAGGAGCCATTCCTTGTACAAATTTCCAAATTTGATCTACTTCATCTACAGCGTACATTCCAGTTAGACCCCCTAGTAATCCCTGAATACCAAGCATTACCATTAGTGTTTTTGGAGCAGAACTGCTGGCGTACGTAAACAGTTGGGTAAAAGCGTTGTGCTTGAAAGATGTAACCGTAGCGGCCATATCTCCGAGCATACCTAGTTTGTTGTACACCATTGCCCGTCCTTGCCGAGAATAATCTACCATCGCAATGCTGGTAGCAATCTCAGCCATCTCTGCGGCTTTCTCTTTTGGTACTCCTGAATCGTATAGGTAATGTGCAAGAGTATTAAAAGCCCAACGACGAGTTCCTTCTTCTAGTTTTGAAATAGAATCTGAAGCAAAGTGATCTACGTTCTGTATTCCTCTAGCCACCATGTTCTTTGACTTAAGTGCTGTCTTATCCATAATGTGAGGAGTAACAACGTGGTTTTCTGTAGCGTAGTTATTAAAATATTCTCCTACATCCGTTTGAAAACCATTTGGAAATTTCTCACCAAAATTTTTCGCTACTTTTTGAGATAGTTCTTTCATTCCCGGTCTATTAGAAAGAGCATCAATAGATCCGTGAAATAACGCCGCTGTAAAGTTTCCTTTAAAACCTAACTCATGAAAGTAAGTCATCATGGTTGAAGTAGCCGCCGGTACTTGTACTGCTTGTGAAAACATGAAACCCGGATTAAGAGCCAAAGCAGAATAAAGAATCCAGTTTTTCATAGTACGTGCGGATTCAAATGGATTTACTCTTTGCAGATTTCTTACTCCCGGAATCGCGTGTATAACATCTGAATTTACAAGTTGAGAGTAAACATCAGAAACTCTTTCAAACAACTGAAGATTATCTTTTCCTCTGCCAAAAGCATTATCATAAATCTGACCAGATAACTTCATAGCATTAGGAGAATGATTACGGAGTTTTGGATCAGAAAGAATTTGCTTAACTTCCGGTTCAATCTTCTGCTGCGCTACCCACTCGTGCATAGCTCGAATGTAATCCGCTTGCGCGTTCCAAAGATCGTTCGAGTTAGAGAATTCATCTTTCCATTTTTTCATCCCTTCCGCACCAAACACCCCAGATTTTTCTTTAAAGTGCTGTTTGAAATCTAGATAGTCATAAGCTTGCTTAGAGAAAGATTCTTCCATACGATCAGAAAAACTCTTTACGTCAGGGTCTTGATCACCAAGAATTTTAATTACTTCGTCAAATGCAGCCATACGACGAGCAATGTTCTTTTGAAAATCACGACTACGAGCGTGTGGAATTCTCTCGGCGGGGCTGAACGTGAAACCTTCACCATCAAATTGCTTCATAGCTCGGTCTAGTTCTATCCGAGAATTTCCTGTAATCCAACCAACGGTCTTCATTACAGGATCTCCGTTCTTATCTACTCTTAATTCTCCTGCTTTATCTACTGCTTGTTTCTGAACTAGAACTCGCATGTCTCCCTTGAAAATAGAAGCAAGGTAGTTTAAGCGAGGATCTACTGGATCAAGTCCCTTTGCTGCGCGAGCTTCATTAAACTTAGCAATAGCGTCATCTTTAGCTCTAGTCCAAGATTCCACTACCTTCTGTTCATAAGGTGTGAGTTCTATCTTAGTTTCTTTTCCCTCAATAGCACGAAGTTTGATAGAAAGATCCCGTTGCATCTCAGCCGTGCCTCCCTTAAGAATAGCAAGGAAACCCTTACCGTTCTCAGAGATAGCTCTATCTGAAGCAATTTCAGCTTCCTTTAGCGCCTTCATTGTCTTGGAAGTAATCCAGTGTACAAGAGGATGTTTAACTAAGGCAGACATAGCAAATCCACCGGAAGCTAGATTGTTACGGAAAGCGTTGTCTGAAATATCATCTTTATGATCCAGCACTACTGCTTTAATTTCTTCAGCAGAGCGAAGATCTTGTAGAAGATACTTAACGCGTTCATCGTTTTGAAGCAGGGATTCTAAGGCTCGTGTTTGTGCTTCGTTTCGGGAAACCGTAGCCTCTTCCTTTGGGAGTTCTCTGCCGTTCTCTACCCAATACTCAGCAGCGTATTTTTGTAGTTCTGGAGAAAGAGAGTTCTTAAACTCATCAAAAGATTTAAAACGATCTAGTTTATTAGATGGAGCCTCATCCATAGAAAGAAGCTTACTATTAGTCTCTTTACCAATATCCGCCATGCGGGTAGAACGTTCTGATGCCTTTACTAGACGCTTGCCTTCAAAGAGAGCACGGTTAAGAGCCGTGTCATATCTCTTATAGATCGGAAGAGCGTCGTGTAGGGAAAGAGTGTCTT
>ERZ650304.369-NODE-369-length-25287-cov-7.404685_pt1 | contig 25287 bp, 27 predicted proteins | sample MGYA00376240_ERZ650304 | MGnify/ENA primary metagenome ERZ650304 (study PRJEB26733, sample SAMN07839271) | wastewater metagenome | biome: small river; feature: stream; material: water | place: USA: North Carolina | collected 2016-03-01 ... | reverse complement strand
ATACGAGATATGCCTAAGTGACTGGAGTTCAGACGTGTGCTCTTCCGATCTGTACCTGTTCTTTCACCAGTTTCAATAATTTTGGCTATAGCGATGGTGGCAGCTATATCCTGTCTTTCCTCAAGTAAATCTCCCATAGCCTGGTAAGACAATCTAGAAAGCTTGTTAGCATCATAACCTCTTATAAGTTCTGGGTTTTTCTTTACTAAATTCATTGCAGTAGTTACTTCGATTTGAAACCAACTACGAGCTGGTCCGTTAATTTGTTTCACATACTGGCCCCCATTAGACTCATGGAGAGCTATTCTGTAGATAAGCTCAGATAGAGCTTCAGCATTATATCCCAAATCAGTATACTTATCTGCTGCTACTTTAGTTACTACTCTAAGTGCTAGTTCCTTAGGAGCATTATTATATAAGCTATCTACCTTCTTATTAAATGCTTCCTTTTTAGCGGGGCAGTTCTCAGTCTGGTAGGACTTACCCCATATAAGGGAATAATTTATATCTTTACTGATTTGTGGTACTAGGACTTGATGTTGCATCTTCTCCTGATGTATTCTGCTCGGGATTAGGAGGAACAGAATCATTAGGATTATCAGCATTTTTAAATCTCTGAGCATTACGTACTTTCTCGATTTGTGATTGTAGGACAGGACCAAAGGTCACGTCGTTATTATACATCAAATCTATGTCTTTGTCACTCATAAAGTTACCAAAACTGTACAGTTGGATGATTTGAGTACTAATAGCACTCTTTTCTTTTTCCATAGATTTTAACGCTTCCGTCTTCTCATGTGGAGGAGTTGATTCATCTTCCATCAGTAACTTCTGCCTATTATCTATATCCTTTAGTCCAGCCTTGAAATCATCAAACATCGAAGCTGAGGACACAATATCCCCAAACTCCTTCTGAAAATTTTCAAACTTTAAAGCTTTATCTATATTAGTAGGGTCTTTTTCGTAGTTAGCCTTACGAGCATTATACTCATTCTGTATAGCAGTAACTCTAGCTAAAGCTGTACTAGCTCTATTCCTATCTTTAGTATACTCTCCTATGCGTCCTTGGGGGGATACAATAGGTAGATTCTGAAGTAAGTAACCTTCTGGCATGTTGTCCATAAAAGGCACAGATACAGTCTCAGCTATCGTTTTAATAAAACCGTTATAAAAGCTGTTACTGAGCACAAACCATTCTTCAGCAGGAGTTGCCCCTGGGAGCGCCCCACCTAAAGACTGTGAAAGTTTAATAAAGTATGGGGGGATATTAATTGGATTATAATCTTGCTCAAGCTTAGAAGGAGCTTGATTAGACTGAGTAAATGGTCTTCCAGTTAATGGGTCCACTCCAGTAGATAACCCTACAACCGCAGATATAACTGGGGCCTGGGTAGGAAGAGCAAGCACATTCATTTGTGCTATAACTAAAGTCTTGACAAAGTCACCTAAAGTTGTACCTCTATCTTCAGCAGCCTTCTTATATTTTTGTAGGATAGCTTGTGGGTCAGTTATACCTTCAGTTTTAAAGCTTTCAAGCATATCTAAAGCAGATTCTTCAACAGCAGAATCTAATCTACCATCCATATAGCTAACCATTGTTTTAACAGCATTAAAGCCAGTGTTAACTACCTCTTTCTCTGGGCCTACTACGAAGCCAGATAAGACATCATAAGCATCATTTATGGATTTAGCTCCTGGTTTCAAGATAAGATTACTTCTCATCTTTCTATTTTCAGGAAGTTGGTCCATAATTGGATTACCATCTTCATCTAACTGCTGGTTATTCCATAAGTCTATAAGCTTACTAAATGCCCAAGCCTCACCTACAGCCTTACCGAGTCTGGCTGGATGATTGATACCAAGACTGAGAACTCGGTCTGCTGATTTCATACTGGTATAAAGGAATGGTATTAATCTGAGAGTATTAACAGCTTTACTATTAAGGCCTGTCTGTGAGAAATCTACTCCAGTTTTATTAGCTAAAACAGTGGCTTCCATACGAGATAATCCTGATTCTCTAGCTTTCTTGTAAATTGTAAGCCTAGTAGCATTATCAAAAGCATTATCCCAGATATCTAAGCCTTTCATAGCATAATCCCAGGTTGCTTCTCCTGACTTCAGCTTTCCAAGTCTGTTTTCAGATATCTGCTCATCAATATTGTCTATATTTTTACCATCAGCCTGAATATCTGAGAATCTACCTTTACCACCTAAGGCATATGTATCTTCTAATTCCTTAGCATATGATTTAAGCTTAGGATTATCTGTTGCTAACATTTGATATAAAGTCTTAATATTCTCAAATGGATATACATTAACTCCACCGGCACCAAACATAGGTAAATCCTGTGCTTCTCGGAGGAATATCTTTATAGCTGTAGGGCCAGTAGTTAAGTTTCTTGAGATAAATCGTGAGACGTTCTTAAGTCCCTTAGTACCGACATCAATATTCTTACGTTGTAGGAGTTGTGCTACATAATTTGAGGCAGTATTAATACTATACTTGTTTCCTCCCACAAAGAATGAAAGTGCATTTCCAGGTTCCTCAGTCATATCTACATCTAATCGTCTCTGAGTATCAGACAAGAAACCTTGTACTTGCTCAGTAATAGCCTTTAATGTTTCATCAGGAATTGGTTGACCTGCAATAGGATTTCCATTCCTATCTAGGAAATTAGCAACAGCATATTTTTTATCTACTCCTGCTTGACTAGCAGCTTCTTCAAGGTTTCTCTGTACAATCTTTTGAACATCTCCAACTCTATCAGATAAAGCCTTTTTAGCCTTATCATTTAAGCTTGATGCAGCAATCCTATCCAAATACTCTTTAGAGCTACCGGGAAGAGTTGGCATAATCTCAGTTTTAAAGATATTTCCTTCTTCTTGGGAGAGTCTGTAATGTCCTAAACCTTGGGCTAATAAATCCTCATTCCAACCAGGAAAAAGTCTACCCCTTTGTTCAGGAGTTAACTTACGGACTATATCCAGTACAGTACCTGAACGAATAGCGTTATCTGAAGCTTCCCTAGATTGCCTTATGAGGTTCTGTCTAATAGAACCAATCGCAGAATATGTCTCATCACTAGATACCCCAGTTCTGAGTTTCAGAGTATTCCTTGGGTTTGGTCCTCTTACTGAAATTCCCAGTGATTCCTGGAGTTCGGGAGTAAGCCAATCTGGTCGTTTATATAATATACCAACATAATTAGGGTGAGCGTTAAGAATGTCATCTGCCTCTCCTCTACTCAGTCTGCCAGTTTCCACCATATCTTCTATAGTTGAACGTGCAAGACGGTGCATGTCCTCAGCAGCCTTTTTCATGACTGGATTCTTGTTCCCATCTTCTACAATCTTTAAGGCTTCATCAAATGTATTGAATCCTCTGTAAGCTCCTTCTACATCTCTCTCAGCATTACGGGATAACTGGTCTACTGCATCCCTAGCTTGGAGATAAATATCAAAATATGTCTGGTCTATTTTAGCTTTATTAATATCTGATATAATAGGAGTAAAAGCCCTGAGGCCTTCTTTACTCTCGTAAATTAGTTCTCCAGTTTCCTTATCTCTTCCAAAACCCTGAGCGTTACCTTCTGCATTACCATTAAGTTTAGAGTGTACATATTTAGCTTGCCCACTGTCTAAAGCTTCTAACTTAGCTGAGGATAGCTTATAAAGTGTATCAAAATCCCCAGTTTGTTCCTTCAGCTCATTACGAGTTTCATACTTATTCTTTAATGTATTCTTTTGGAATTGCTGTAAAGTATTGTATTTATTAATAACATTGGTTTTAAAATTGGTTGCTAACTTCAATACGTTTGATTCATAGTTGAAGGGAGTAATAAGTTTATCCACCTGCTTATCAGTAACACTCTTATCAATGTCTGATAGTATCACTTGTAAGCTATCTGGGTCATTTAGATAATTTACTGCACCATTCTGCAAACTTAGAAGTTTAGAGTCTGTGTAATCCACCACATTAGGATTTTCTGGTTCAGTTTTACTGAGTTCAGCTTTGGCTGCATCCTCAGTCAGTTGTCCATTAATAACATCATCAACTAGTTTATACCTATTAGTAACAGTATTACTCCAGTTAGCAGCATCTTCAGCATCAGTTAAAGGAGTGTAGTCCTGTGACTTAGGTGGTAAATTTTGTACAAGCTCAGGTTTAACCATCTCTAAAGGAATATCTAATCCTGGGGAAGTTTGAGTAGTAGGTCTGACATCAGTCCCCGTAGCTTCGATTTTAGATATAATATTCTTAGAGATGTATGCAACATCATTTCCTAAGGCTTTTCCTTCTGTAGCAAGCCCTGAAGCGATTTCTGACCCTGCTCTGATACCTTTCCCCATAAGAGGGGTAGCAAGACCAGCACCAATAGCTAAAGCCTTTTCAGTAGGGGTATCTGCTCTAGGAACTCCTAGTTCTCCTAAAGTACCTGCTGTTTGTTCAGCGGTAGTATTAAGGTCTTTACCTGTAGCAGATTGTTCATAAGCATCTGATAAATTAGAGATATTGCTTTCTACTCCAAGACCACGTTCAGCTTCAGAGGCAAGCTTTAAGGCTCCTCCTGCTACAACATCTGCTGTACCAGCTATAGGGTCCTTAGCTATCTTACTAGCTTCACTAGCAGCTCCAGTTATAAACTCACCAGTAGCATGTTTAATGGTATCTAGGCTGTCTCTTGATTCAATTTCTTTCTCTTTAGCATATTTCTTCGCTAAGACAAGCTTTTGGTCTTCCAGTATTTTCTTCTGAGCATCTGGTTCCACGTCAGCTATAGGCACAGAAGGCTTCTCTCCAGAAATCTCTTTTTCGGTCTCTTTAAGAGTATCTAGTGTCGAGAGCTTATTACCATCTCCTTTCGGAGTGTAGAGATTATCTTTAGCAAAATCTTTAATATCTGAGGCAGTTTTTTGTGTGTTTTCATTAGACTCTGGGATAGGTCCAACTTTAGCATCTACATAATTCTGTTTCTTAGGTTCTTCCTCATCAACAGGAACGGCTCCAGCTTCAACAGGATTGAAGGGAGTTTTATCTTCTACAGGTTTTGCACCTAGAGCTTCTGGGTTAAATGAAGACTTATCTTCTTCTACCGGAATAGCTCCTAATTGAGCAGGATTGAAATCCATTAAGGCTTCTTATATTTTTTACCATTTGAAATAAATACTGAGCCGGAAGGAAGAGAATTATACTCTTCTTCTGAGCCAACTGATGGAATAGCTCCATCTTTAGCTTTAGTCTTAGTACCATTAGTTATAGCATCTTTAGTTGCTATATCCTCAAGAGCAGAGTCTATTTTACTTTTATTTGATTCTGGCATACCAGTCATACCTTGGAATTTATCCAAGTTAGCTTTATACCTGACTTCTAGGGCAGAAGTATCTTGTCCTGAAGCCTTCTTAACTTCTATTGCAATTTTATCCTGAAGTAAGGAGGTTAAAGCACTATGATACTCTTGTCCTGAAAGTATAGTACCATTACCATCCATAGCAGTTCTAACAATCGCTGTAAGCTTGCCTTCTATCTTCTGATTAACTTTGCTATCCTGGAGAGGCTTAGTAATTTCTCTCTCTATAGGAGATATGTCTGGAGAAATAAATGGAGTAACATCTTCTTTTTTAAAGGAATTCTGGAAGTCTTTTACAACATCTAAACCAAGTTTTTCCTTAGTATCTAAATCTTTAATTTTATTTTCTTCCATATCAGCACGGGTCTTATCTGCTTGGGAAGCATCATCGAAACCTACATCTTTAAGTCTAGCGGAGCTGTTAAGATATTGCTGTTGTTTACGCCTATAAACTGTTCTTGGGTCTTCTACTGATGTAGGAGTATCTCCAGTAATACCACTAGCTATCGAATCTGGAACTTTCTGAGTTGTACCACCAGCAGCATTACTTCCTTCAGTCATAGGACTAGGAACTGCTTGGTCTAACAATTGGTCTACACTAGCTCCAGGAGGAGATAATGGCATAGATTGAGTTGGGTCTTCTGGTGTTATGGTGGGGGTTGCACCTTGACTAGGAGTAGGTATATCTTGACCAGTACCACGGATAGCATCTATATATCTCTGCGTCATAGCAAGCTGAGATTCTTTATTCTGTTGCTCTAGTTGTTTTTCAAGCCTGACTCTATCTAGGGCACCTTTATTCTGGAGTTCCTGTTGGTCAAGCTGATTCCTACCCTGTACGAGAGTACGGTTCATATCTGCTATATTTTGTGCATTCTTTAAGTCTTTTTCTTGCTCGGCTTCACGACGGGCAACTATAGTACTCGTAGCTCCACCAAAGAAACCTCTTAAAAAGCCTGATAAGTTATTCGCCAAGTGGAGGTCCTTCCATATCGGAGTCTGCTATTGGAGCGTCTCCCATGTCTTTAATAAATTTAAGGAAATCTTTATCTGGATTAGTATATTTAACATTCTTAATGCCAGCAGCTTCAGCAATTGAAGCAATCATCACAAGGGTAGTTCTACCAATAAGTAGTCCTAAATCTGGACTCCACCTACCTTTAATAAATCCATCAAAAAGGATACTTCTAGCAATAGCTTCACAAGTTGCACCTTTTTTGAGCATATAGGTAATCATCAGACTAGCCTTAGGTTGAGTAAGGGTCTGGAATAAATATTCTAGTGCTTGGTCTGCGTCACTGAATTGGTGTGGTCTTTCATAAGGTGCAGCTCCAGGTGGCTGAGTTAAACTCTCTCCTGGAATAGGTGCATTAAAAGCGGTATCTGGACTACGAGCCAACTTTACCTCCTTGTGTAATTGTTATATCTTTAGCTAACTTAGCAAAATTACTAAGTCTGTTCATCCATTGATATTCAATAGAATCAAAATCAACAGATTTTAAACCTTTACCTACACCAGTTTGTGCAGTCTGGGCATTAGGACTTGTGTTAGTCTGCCCCATACTTAAAGGGACATCTTGATTATGACTCTCAGCTTGACTTTTCTGCATAGTAGCCATAGCAGTTCTAAAAGCATTCTTTGAAAAGCCGGAACCAGAGTCACTAGTATCTCCAACTGGAGGTGTATCTTTACCTCCTATGAAGTGTCCTACAAGTTCTGTAAATCCACTTACAATCGGTATATCTTTAAAAATACCACCAAATATATCAGCCATATTAGCTTAATCCTGCGACTGAGAGGAATGTGCCAAAGGCTTCCATCCAACTGTTGTCGTCTCTTGAGTTAAAATCTCTATTGTTTGCAGCCTGAGCAGCATTAAAGTCTCTATCTTCCTGATTCTGCCAAGCAGTGAATGCAAAGCTCGCTTCATCTCTCCATTGTTGCCATACATTAGCCAATGAAGTCTGAGAGATATTGAACTTATTTTGCACATTAGACTGGTTAGCAGCATTAACAGCAGCATTATTAGAAGTATTAACTGCTCGTCTCCAGAGAGTATTTGACTGGTCTACAGCAAATCCCATCTGACTATTAAAAGTATCCCTTTGGAATGCAAGATTCGAGTTAAATTGGTCTATAGCATTTTGCTGTTCAGCATTAAATTTAGATACATCCGTAAAGTTACTTGCATCTAAAGCCGCTAATTTGTTAGTCTCACTGGCATTGAACTGAGTCATAGTATCAGCTCTTGCAGCATTCTGTGTTTTTATATTAGCTACCATACTAGCAATAAACTGCTGAACTTGCATTTCATTAGTAGCATTAAACTGTTCAGTAGCATTAGCTATACTGGTATCAGTAAGCATGTTCTGCTGTCGAGCTTGGAAGTTTGTTAGCCTAGCTTGTTGTTCATTACTCAGATTAGCCATATCCATTTGGAAATAGGTGGCAGCATCTGGGGCAGCAATATTAATCGCTTGCTGTTGAATCGCAGAAGTGATAGCTTCGGCAGCAATATTTGAAGCACCTAAGCCTCTTGCAGCCATAATATCTTCAGCTTTAGACATAGCGCCTTTAGCCCAAGGTGGAGGGTTCTCACCATCAAAGTCTGAGTATAGTTTTTTAAGTTGTCCTTGTACAGTAGCTAAGTCGTTAACTTGACCTTGGGCAGCAACCATAGGGTCTACCGCTGTAGTCTTAGTACCAGTAACTTGTCCAGCGTTCTGGTCTATACCAGATACAATAGCATTAGGGTCTACAGCCTGACTTGTCCCAGTAGCAGCTTGTCCTGCCGATACAGCCTGAGCTTGTGTAGCTTGTGCTGGAGTTATACTAACAGGAGTCTGAGCCTGGAGAGTCTCTCCGGGTTGAACTTGCTGTAGTACAGGAGTTAATTCTGTACCTGTAGGTAATGTTGGGTTCTGCACATTATCACTTACTACCTGAGTAATTGGTACAGTGGTGGCAGCAGGGGCTGGAGTACTTGTAGCAGCAGGAGTTGCTGCCGGAGTAGGAGCTGGAGCGGGTTGGGGAGCGGGTGCAGGAGTACCTGCTGTAGCTATACCCTGTTTATTAGCTAATACTGGATTATCTAGTTCAGCTTGGGTCTGCCCCTTAGTGGTAATTACACTAGTCATTTATTAATCCAATATAGCACATTTATTAATTTTTGTCAATACTTTTCCCGGATACAATAGAAAATAATCTATTCTCGAGTTTATCAAATCTGTTAGATAAATCAGAGTGTTGGTCATCCATCCTATCAAATATTCTGTTTTCAAAACCTTTAAACTCCTTACGAGTTAGGTATTCTTTACTAATACTTAATTCTAAGTTAGTTAAATCAGCTTTTACCATCTTAAGTTCATCCCTTACACCATTATATAAGAATGCCATAAGCCCGGTAAGAGGAGCAATAAGTACTTCAAACACTGTCCTAATTGCTTCAAAGTTAATATCTTCAAACACGTATACTCCTTATGGCTTGCTATTTGATAGGACTACTGAATTATTATTAGTCCAATTTGTTGATAATACATAGTCGTCTGTGATGTTATTATTAGCGGTATTAATCAAGGAGTATAGTCCTGCAACTCCGGTTATATCTCTTATAACCCCAGCATTATATACTGAAGCTATTGGAACTAGAGTATTATCAAAAAACGCTGGTTGGTATATTTTACCGTCGAAGAAGCTAGAAGCATCTCCTAATGCACCTATAGTTACATCTGCTGAAGAATCATTAACAGCAGTATTAGCCGAGTAATCAGTTGAAGAGTAAGTCTCTGCTGCCCCATTAATCCAGAATTTAAGTCTGTTCGCAGGAGTAGCATTAGTTGGGTCTACATGAACAAGAATATGGTTCCAAGTATTAGCAAGGAAAGTGGTATTACCATTAACTGTATTAGCATCGCCACCATGATAAGTGTTAACAGATATAGAATTACTAGCTTGTATCTCAAAGCATCTATCTACACCATTCATTTTACCATAAAGACTTCTTGTAGAAGCTGTATTATTAGTATTAAACCATAAGGATATACTAAATTTTGAGTATGTAAATGCTCCAAAATCCGCATCGGACATAGATAAATAGGAGCTTGTACCATTAAAATTTAAACTCTTATACTTACTACCAATTACAATACATTTTGGCATTAGCTTAAAGTCCTTGTAATAGCAAAAGTAACAGTTACATTTTCCACATCAGAAGAAGTAGAACTGAAAGTAACAGAAAGGTCATCTCCAGCCGCAAGAACATTAGAGCTTACGTGTGCTTGAGTTTGTTCAGAAGTGGACACAGAATTAGCAGTACCACCAAGGGCAGTATTATTAATCTTTCCAGTTGCAGTAGTAGTACCAGCAGTAGAAATAGTAGTAACTGAGTTAATTGTAAACCCTGTTGGGTCATTAACTATAAACTTATATGTTTTATCCTCAGGTGCTATGAATAAGACACTTATTGAGTCAGTCTGAGTTCTTGATGCAGCAGAAAGAGCTGTACGGGCATTACCTGCTGTAGTTGAGCCTGTTCCTCCTTTAGCAACGCTAAGAGTACCACCAATATTTGTGAGTGTCAGGTTAGCTTCAGTAACATCTATAGTTGGATTACCTGATACACCATCACCATTAGTAATAGCAATTTTAGAGCTAGCTGCTGTGATAGTTCTAGCAGCAGAAGTCGAGGCCGTAAGCCTTACTATAATACCATTAGAAGAGAGACCAGCAATGGCTGCAAGTAAAGCGTTATATGCTTGAACGTTGGTACCAATAGTAAGCCCAAGAGCTGTACGGGCAGCAGAAGCAGTTGAAGAGCCAGTACCACCATTAGCAACAGCTAGAGTACCAGTGACCCCAGATAAAGCAATAGGCGCACCACCACCTGCTGTTCCATCATGGTTATGACCTGTGGTAGCATTGAAGGCATCTTGTAAAGCATTGTATTCGTTATTGAAATGAGAATCCTGTATAGTATTCCCATTAACAATTACACCTGCCGATTGGCGTACATATCCTACAGGCATTCTTGCCTCCTATTAATAAATTGTTCTTTCGAGGCCATAAGCTGTAAATGTAATAGCATTGGCGACACTTGTTTGTACTTTAATTGTAGCTCCTAATGTTATAAGAGGTATTGAATCATCAAATTGTAGAATCACATAATCATTCGCAGCTAAAACTTTACCAAAGACTAAAGCAGTAGATTCATTAGCTGTGGAACCATTTGTATCATTATATAAGGACCAGCTAGCTGGGCTAGCGGTTGTATTACATATAATTATAGATGTTACCCAAGCCTGACCTTTAGGGTCTGTTGGTAACGTATATAAAGATACTGGGCTTGTACCTGAAGGCCTTTGTTGGCCTAGTTGTTTTCTTTGTGCATTTTGTATCTCTTGCATTATCTTCTACCCTTAGGTGCATAGAGAACATTAAGACTGTCAATAGTGAAAGAGTTTCCACCATTTCCACTAAAACTTATAGAACATGTATTACCACTTCCAATAAGATTAGTTTCTACGTTACCTCGATTAAATTCTGAATAAACATCAACACCATATACTGCTAATCCATATAAGGAGAATCCTCCTGAATTTTCAAGCTGTATAGCTTTAGGTTGAACTACATTCGCAGAATCGTAGTCAAAGTTAACATTGACAGATATAGTTACTGGTCCTTCAAACTCAGCATACACATCAACCTTATGAATTACTTTTCTTTGCCTTACATCCCCAGTAAATGTTAAGTATGGAGTAGCGTAAGACCATTGGATAGGAGTACCATCGAAATCATTACCTGATTCCATTCTGTACACATACCCATTAGTAGGATGTCCGAACACAGCAACTTCATTAAAGTTGGAGTATTCTGAGTCTGTGCAATAGGGCTGAATACCTACAATAGTAGACCATTCAATCTGCTTACCTGAAGCCCCTCGGCCAAATCTAGCTAGGAATCCTAGGTTGCTTTGTTCTACTGTGTCTATATTATTGACAAATAAGCGATATTGACTTTTTTTCCTAATAGCACAAGATGAGAAGTATTCTTCTGAGAAGTTACCAAGAATCTCATCTGAGAGAGTTTCTTGAATAGCAGTAGAAAGAGAAGCTAACTCAATATCTCCAATTCTTTCAGATGCACTAATAGGACGTACACCATCTGTTGAAAGGAAGAGAACATCCCCTGCAATTTCTTGGATTGTATCATGAGATATGCACCCTATAGAGTCTGTGACTCTGCTAATTGTAAAGTTTGCTGAAGAGTCTCCAGATAACTTAAATATACTATTTTTACAAAATATATATAGTGTTTCACGGAAAGTGTGTAGTCCTGTGACTTCATCACCAATATTAATTTCTATAGCTCCACTAGTACCAAGAAAATCTTCATCATTACTAGGGGCTGATAATACAATGCTGGAGGCATTAGAGCCTGGGGCGAGTACAAGTCTCGATAAGTGCATTGAAGCATACTTAGGAGCAGTAGGAGCACCTGAGCTGTTAAGAACCACAGCAGTTGTACCATTATGTTTCCAGGCTGGATTGACCCCATCTGTAAGTACTACAACTGGCTCTGAAATGGAGTAAGATATAAACCTTGACTTATTAACTGCTCCTGTTCTAGCAGACCCATTAAGTGGGCTTCCCCACCCTGAACCTGAGCTAAAATATACAGCGTTATCAGTCAAAAGTTTCCTTACAGCATAAACACCTCCCAAGGCTACTTTAACACCTGTTACAGGTGCATCTGTATCTCCTGGTACTACGTCATCATCCCATTTAATATATCCATCTATACGTCTATAACCACCACCAATCGAGGGTTCAAAGTTCTGCAAAGTTCTAGCAAATCCGACATAATTAGTGCCAAATTCAATCTTTTCAACAGATTCTTCTAATCCGCCTCGGCAAGATAGTGGTAAGGAATTCCAAGCTTCAGTCATTAACCTACAAACCTAATTGATTCTTCTTGTGGGATAAGTAGTCTCCTCATTTGATTAATCTGGTCCTTAAAGTCATCTAATGTTATATTAGCCATCTCAAGGTCTGAACGGAATCTGTAAACTCTGTACAATGCTCCAATACCAATAACTCCTCTGTACATTTCAGGTATAAGAGTAGTATCCGTAGCATTTATAAGGGGCACAGGATAGGCAAAATATTCATAATTAATATCATAAGCTGCATCAGGAAGAGGAGTTATAATTAACTTATTGTCCTGTGCTCTAACAATATTTCTAGGCTTAGTTGTGAAAGCAGTAGTTGTATTAAGATTATTCATATCTGAATCAAAAGCGTTGGCTCTATAATCATTCAGAGTAATCCAAGGAAGTCTCCTTTGTTCAGGATAAGTAAAGCCAGTCATATAAGGGATATAGAAAGAATCCCAGTCATAACTTGCAGCAGTTGCCAAGGTAAGAGGAGTTGAAGCATCTCCTTGTCCAATAGTACAAGTCACAGTACCATTGACTTTAGCGAAAGGCCATTCACAATCTTCTTCAAAATATATATAGTTTATTGCCCAGTTTACAGCATTCTTCACCCACTTATGAAATCCTACCGCAGCATTAAACTCTGTTTCAGTATCTAAAGTAGATTCATTAACCTCTAGTAAAACATCATTTACTAGTCCTTGGAAGTCGTAAGCCAATATATCCTCAAGAAGATTGGAGGGGATTTCTCCCCTCCGTTAAATTAGTTAGTATAGGTTCTTGGACCTGCACCAATAAAGGCAGTAAGGTCTAATACTGCAAAGGTAAAAGCAACTTTACCTGAAGAAGTAGCACCCAGAGCACCAAACTTTACATAAACTGCACCAGCAGAGCTAAAAAGAGCAGCTCTCCAAGAAGAAGTAAGTGAAGCAGGGGTATTAGCAACGTAAGCAGTAAAACGACCTACAGCAGTATCTGTCTGAGCATTAACATACTCAGTAGGAGTTGCAGCAGTCGTACCTACAGATACGCTGGTAACGTTAGCAAGGGTTGTCTGAATCTGAGCATCAGCCCAAAGCAGCAAACTATTTGCTGGCATTGGAATCAATTCAAAAGAATCAGTAGCGACCTGACCATCAGCATAGAGCTTTGCAGCATCTATAACAACCTGATAGGTCTTGATTAGGTTTTCTCCCACAGCCTTGGTAGAACCAAGACCCTGAGAATAGCGAGTAACAGTAGCCATTAGATTATATCTCCTTTATGATTAGAAGCTTGCGTCATAGTGACCAGTGAAAAGAGCTTCAGGACGAAGCAGTTTTCGACCAAACACCAGAAGGCCACGATACATATCGCCGAAGAATTCCGCAGAACGGATAACTTCGTCTTTCGTAAGAGCTTTAGCAGTTGCAGTAGCTGACACGTGTCCAAAAAGGATACGCTTGTGGGCTGATGCTGAAGCAGTCAGATTGTTCGATTTAAGCATGGTGAAACCATGAATACTACGAGCACCAATCTTTCGTGACCTCAGAAGCGATTCCCTGTCGCCAGTTACCTGAACTTCAATAAGCTTTGAATCTTCGTTTCCGAGCAATTCGTAGAAAATTGGGTTAGCAGTAACAAATCGGCCTTCCTCAGGAACATCGTTCTCATCGAGAATACGTGCCATACGAGCAAGGTAGTTAAGTGGGGTGAAAGTATCACCACTGTTGAAGCCAATGGTTACAGGAGCAGCGTCTGTACCAGTACCGAGAGCCGTGGTATTAGTACCAAGGCCAGCCATGTAGGTAAGAACATTCTGGTCGTAATCATTTTTCAAGGCATAAGCTGCGCTTGAGGTAGCTTTAGAAGCCCAGGCATTGTGAGCAAACAGTTCTTCAATGTCATCTACAACGAATGAAGTATAGTTCGCTTGGTCGCAAACCATAGTAATATCTTCGTCTAAAAGGTCTTGAGGAACGATTTTAGTGCCACGTTCGTATGGGCGTACAGTGATAAGGGGTTCCTTCATGATTTTAACAGAAGAACCTTTGTCCTTAATTTCACCAGTATAGTCAGTATTGGTTATTTCTTCTACGACAGAAATGGTTCTGAAGAATTCCAGGTAGTCTGCTGAATAGATTACCGGATCCCAAACGCCATTAGGTAGATTACCATAACCCGCTGAAGCAGGAAAAGTCATTTAATTATCTTTCTTAATAGGGTTGATTTAGTCTTTTATGACTCTACCCTCTTTCATTGCGAGATGGAGTTCTGGCTTATACTTTTCAAGTTCTTTGTAAGTCATAGCTTTAATCTCTGAGCGCTTCCATATTTTCTTTTGGCCAGTTGCTTCATCATTAACAGATTTAGTGTTAATAGCTGCTGCTGCCTCTTGCTTGGCAGACTTAGTATCCTTAATGCCTTTTGAGCGTTTGTAGATATTAAGACCTTCAATCCAATCATTAGGGTCTGGGCTGTCAAATAGCATCTGTATACCTTGGCTCTGTGAACTTACCCATCCGTGTAATTCGGAATTGTTAAGTAGGGTTTCAGCATCTGAGTGTACAGTTAAGACTTTGTTGAGGTTTCTACGATAGTCAGCTTGAGCTGCCTGTCCTTTAAGTTCATCAAGTTCTTGGTCTATAAGCTTCTTTTTTTCGGAAGTCTCTTTTCTTGCAATTGAGACGATAAAGTCGAACCAATCTGGGAACTTAGCCTTGAACGTTTCTAATTCTTCCTCTGATTTGGGAAGTTTAGGTTCATCGTGGACTGTTTCAAGTTCTTTGATACGATTCTTTAGGGATGCAACGTAGTTCTGCTGGTCTCCGTAGCGTTTGCGCCAATCGGTATTATCAGTGTTCTCGTTGCTTGTTGGTTCTACCTTTGTGTCAGCAGAGTTCTTATCTTGAGTGTCCTCCGTCGAGGGGTCAGTCTTTGAATTGTCTGTGGGTAGTTGTCCTTTAACTTGCGTATGTCCAACATTTTTATAAATGTCGAGATTATCAAACGCTGCATTAGCGGAAGTAGTAGATATGCTCATTTAGTATCCTTTAGGGGTTCGTAAAACGAAGTAGCCTATTTAACTGAGGGGTCCATCGAGCTTGGTGGAGTAGCCTCTTCGCTTTGGGTTAAATCAGGAGGAGTCTCCTGACTGCTTTTAGTACCTTCTGTTGCGCTAACATCAGTTGGTATTAAAATCTTGTTTGGGTCTGCCATTTTCATAAACACGTTATAATATGGGTCTCCAAATAATTCTCCTATAACTTCTGCAAAATCAGGAGTTAAGTAGGGAACTAATAATTCTTTTCTGTCATCAGGAAGAGAGTTTAGTGCTTCTTCAATCTGTGCCTCTGCTCCAGCAGGGTCTTCTGGTTGTTGCTCTGGACCTTCAAATTTAAATCCAGAAGGAGTGAAAGTATTTTCTGCTGCCTGGTCTGGAGGAGTATTTGGGTCTTGAGTTATTTGTGGTCCACCTGCTTGGCTACTCATTAGGCTATTCCTTGATTCTGTTTATTCCTATAATCTTGTACAAATTGCGCGAAGGTTGTGCCAGTTTGTTCTTTCTTAGCTGCAACTCTTGGTGCCTCAGGTCTTACTGTAGATGAAGCAATTCTTTCTCCAGTATCGTTCTTTATCTTTTCTGCTAACTCAGGGGTAAGTCTTCCTTGAGATGCAAGCATCTTAAGAGCCACAGAAGAATAAGTCTTATATTTATCATCTGATTTAGGGTCATAACTGGTAGCATACCATGAATTAGGACTTGTATCTGGGTCTCCGCCCTTCATATCCGTCTTGGCACTTAAGAACCATCCACCTTGATGAAGGTCATTGTAACCTCCTCTAAATGCTGCTCCTGTGAAGTCCGCACCATACTTGGAACTAATATCTTTTAGATAATTTGTAAAGTCTTCATGTACTTCTTTAGCTTGACTAGTATCTGCTCTCTTGGTACCATAACCAGTGGCTGAAGTGTAGTCATTACCTTCAATAACACCAGTCTGAAACTCAGAAGCATGTACTCCTGGTTTCTTACTTCCACCAAATAGTCCACCTAGGGAAGAGCCAATAAATCCACCAACAACTTGTCCTACTGGACCAAAACCTGCTGCTGCACCAATTGCACCACCAATCATACCCCCAACATTACCTGCTGTAGAGCCATGAGATAAGGGGTTAACTGAGCCAACTATACCACCGATTCCTGCTCCACCAAGTACTCCAGTTAAAGGAGTATTAGTAATAGCACCAGTCATAGGCATCGGACCTACAAAGGAAGCCGAGGGAGCTGCTTGTACAGCACCAAATCCTAAATCACCACCAACACTATTGATTCCATTTTTGATAGTACCTGCTGCGTCTCCAAAAGCGTTCTTGACACCACTTACAATGGTGCTAGGACTAGGAGAAGATGAGGAAGAAGAACCCTGCTTAGCTAACACAGATGGAACTTGTCCAAAAGCGTTAGAAGCTGGAACTGGGATAGCAGACTGGGTAGCCGCTACATCAGCCATAGGCTGTGCTTGGGGGGCGACATATACAGGTTGTAAGGTTCCAGCTTGTGAACTCAAGGTTAATCCTTTAGGTTATCTAATATTCTTTGTTTATATTCTTTAAGTATTGCCAGTGTACGTAGGCTGCCCTGGATTCGGTACATTTCCGGCTCCGATTCCGTTTCCACCATTTCCTTGTGTAGCTGGGTTTCCATTAGCCCCAGAAGAATTAAGACCTTGTCCTCCACCTCCAGGTTGGCTATTGGTAGGAGACTCTGGGCCACCTGCTTGTCCATCCGCATTATTCATTCCTTGCATTTGTTGTAGTAATTGTGCATAAAGCATAGCTTTATCAGGGTCATTAATGACTTTATCTGGGTCTAAGTCTAAGTTTATTGCAATCTGTTTCAGTATCTCAGGAGCATTAAGGAATGGAGCTGTTAACTGATTTCCACCACCAACTTGAAGGAGAGTGATAAGTCTTTGTGTTAGAACTTCTCTCTGCATTAAGCTAGCTGTACCCTTAGCAACAATCTTAAGGTCTCCCTTAATCTGGAAGTTGTCAGAGTTAAACTGCATATTCCAGTAGTACATTGCTTCACCAAGAGGCTTAAGCAAGTAATGGTCTATATTACTTACCACAGTTTTAATATTCTGTGCAGCAGCACCCATAAGCATCTGAATGCCTGAAGCTGTTCTACCAGTTCCACTTACTCCGGTTTGACCGTGTGAGAAGGAAGGTATACCAGTTGCCTCATCAGCAAGTTGTCTTGCCTTATCAAACATCTGGAAGTGAGCAGGAGCAACATTAGGGAACTGGATAGGATAAATGCTTTGTCCTGGTGCCCCACCTTGCTTACGGAATATCTTACCTGGGTAGAGTGTCATCTCTTGTCCTGGTTTAAGCTGATTCTCATTAACTTCAAGGATTAAACTCCCTGCAAGTCTAAGATTTTCAACTGCCATACGCATATGTGAATTCATGATACCTTGAACATCATCCATGTTCTCAGGTACACCAATACCCCATATCTGGCTTGGATGTTCTTCATAAGGTACTACAAAGTAAGGGATTCTTTGTGGCTCAAAAGGATTAATAGTGAGTTTAAGAATGTTACCATTGCATACCCAGCCGTTAACCATTATCTGTCCGAAGATGACTTCTTTAGGGTCAAAATCTACATCTAGTCTACGGGCTAGTTCTTCATCCATGAAGCCCCAGAATTCTAATACTTCATAACGAGAAATATGTTGATTCTGTTGGTTATCTTGTGTATAATTCTCCCAGAACTCTGAACCTGAATGATTAGGCTGACTATTAAGAACCGCTTCAATGGCATCCTTATTAAAGAATGGCATATCTCTCAGTCCACGGATAGCTGCCCTAGTCATAAGATGACGTTCTACAGTATATTCACAATCCTTAATGGTTTGCGCACCTGGGTCTGGGTAGAAATTCCAGAACGAAACATGCTGTACCCTAGGTACAAGCTTCTTTTCTGGATTATAATTTGTTTGGTTGTTACCTAAGTATTCATAATTATGCTTAGTTTCATAGTAGTTGAATGGGCCTTTCAGGATACCAGTACCAAAGAGTACTTGTTCGTATACAAGCCTTCTCAGAGCAAACTCAGAGTCTGACTCCATAAGTTGGTCTTGCACAAGCTTTTCAGCTCTACGAGCAGCCTCTGCTGCTGGATGTATCTGAGGAACTTTGCTCTTATCTGGGCTTGGACCTTCATTCACAGACTTCTTACCAAGCTTACTTACAGCAGCCTTGAAGCGTGTATAGAAAGTTTCCCCAGGAGCTAGAGTTTCACCATCACCATTATAACCATAAACATCTACAATCTCTGATTGTTCAGAATCTGTGATGTTAGCATATTCGGGAACACCTTCCGGAACTGGTGTCGGCTCCAGTCCAATTGGAAATTTATTCCCACTAAGAAGAATATCAATAAGCTGTGAATAAGCTGCTTGAGTCTTAGTCTTAGTAATCTTAATAAATATCTTAGGGCAAGGATAACCATTACGAGCTTCAATACGCATAATGTTAGCTTGTTCTTCACTAGAGAGTTCGCCTCTCCAAGCAAGGAAGTTTTCCAGTGCCTTGATTTCACTATTACGTTTACCGGACTTAGCCATTTCAAACTTGTCCTGAACGTATTTGGAGAATTCATCCACAGCAATACTTTTTAGTATAAACTCGTCATTTATCTTAACACCTTTCTCGAGGAGAGGTATTTCAGTGCTTGGAGCTACATTAAAGCCATCTTCTAGAGCCATTAAAATCCGTATTTCGTACTAATTAGTATTGGTTTCATTTCGTAATTATTATCAAATGGCTCATAGCCATCATAAATAGTTGGTTGTGTTAGTATACCGTATCTGAAGGCATCATAAGCATGGTCTTCGAGTTTGGTATCCACATCTTCTTTATCATTAGGGTCTAATGTAAGATGTTGCATTTCTTTAATTAATTGTTCACAAGTAGAAAATATCTTAACTCTTGGTTCACCTTCATCATCTACACTTAAGTAGGAGTGAATTAATTGCTTACCAGAGTATCTTGAACCCTTACTTCTATCTGCTGGAACCCAGGAACACCCAAGCTTAAGCATAGTATCCGCAGGAGAATCTCCAACTTGGCCTCTTTCTGCCCATGTAGAGCCATCAAGTACCCCGAAATGGATGTTTTCATTGCCTTCTAATTCAAGTATTTTCCATGCAAATTTGTCTGCTGTATACCTGTTTTCAGGCTTTACACCTGTTCCATTGACTGATAATTCTCTATAAACATATAAAACTCCAGTCTGGGGGTCTTTAGCGAACCATAAACATACTGCTTTACCAGGATTATAGCCCCAATCGGCAGCTCTGAATTTATACCAGTGTCTTGGTATCGAAAATGGCTCACAAATATGAGTTGTTTCACTAAATTCATTGAAGGCTAAGCCTTCTATCTCATCCCAAGAGCCTTCTAGCCACTGTTTCCTGAGTGCATCATTCTTAATCGACGCAAGGGAGGCTAAATACTGGGGATTTGCTTTAAGAAGTGTAGGATTATCCATAACAGTAGAAGGAATCCACCTTCTTGTTACAACCATGCTACCTATTGCAGTATCAAATACCTGCTCAATACGAGTATCTGCTGGTCCAGCATCAATCCATCTCTTTTTAACCCACAGAACACCAGCCCCTGAGGGGTTAGTAGTAGCTCTGATATAGCATTTAAGCTCTGGGTCGGTAGTACGAACAGAACGAATTAACTTTTCAAGTATTTCATCTGTAGCATACTGGGAAATTTCATCTATACCTAGCCAAGTATACTCTTGACCTCGGTATCTTTCAGCATCATCAATGGTATCACAGTATCCAAACTCAATTTTAGCTCCACTTGGGAATTCAAATAGTTTTTCCTGTTCTTTCCACTTACAACCTGGGTATACTTGAGGGTATAAATCCTTAGCACGGGATATAAGCTCTCTAAGTTCTGGCATAGTCTTACGAATAATAAGAGCTTTGAACTTTTTGTGAGTGCAATACCTTAGTGGGTCAATAATAAGCACTATAGACTTACCAGAACCACGTCCACCAGTTGAGAGTACCTCAAACTCATCAGCCATCAAGAACCTTGTCTGAGGGCCTGGGATGCGCTCTGGGAACATCTCTTGGAGGCCATCATCAGGAACGAAGATTTGAGTCTTCTTTTCCATCACAGGAGCCATTTGAGCTTCAAATTGTTTCACTATAGTATCTTCTACTATATTTGAAACATCTCCAACTACGTCTTTAGCAAGTTTAATAGCTTTCTTTTCTTCTCGAGCTATCTTACTAGCTTCTTTATTCTGTGCTACCTTCTTGACTTTAGCTTCAATCTCACTAAGTGAGAGTTGCTTAACTCTTTTTAGTTTGACTGGCTTTTCAAATTCTGACTCATCCATTGGAAGGTCTGTTCTCTTTTTTCTTGGCTTTCCTTAACAACTTCGTAAGGTGCTCTATTATTCAAGATTAGTCTTAGTGACTCTCTAGCTATAACTATATCTGATTTCTCTTTGATATATTCAACTAGGTCTACTATGGAGACCCCTGAGTCATTTAATTTCTTAACTTCTAGGAGAAGCTCTAGTTCATCCTGTTTAGGATATAACATCTTTCTAGACTTATCCAGTACGTATCCAAAAGGTATGTTTCCCTTAAGTGGGCGTACTGGAAGTCCTAATTTTAATCTGAGATTTCTCTCAGGAGTCATTATGCAGTCTTCTCAAGCGTAACAAGAGCTACAAATGAGCCAGTCGCAGAATGGTCTGTAGTACCACCACTATACTTAAATACAATTGCTTCACCAGCGGTAGTAGAGGTAGTAATCTTATTGGCAGTAATACCAGTCATACCAAGTCTCATACCAGTAGCAGGAAGAGATTCCATCTGTGCGTTAGCAATAGTTGCCAGCACCTGAGTACCACTAGAATCCTGAAGAACAATATTTCTATCTCCACCAGCACCAAAGTTTGTACCACCAGCCTGGATAACAATATCCCTAAGCTTATGCTGCCTGAGTGTACCTGCTGGAAGCACAGTAATAGTACCTGCACTGTCTAGCAATGCAGCAGTAACTGTAACTTCTACTACTGTTAGAAAATTGGTAAAAGGTAGAGATTTAGCTTGAAGTAAGCTTAACTTGAGCTTACGTCTAATAGTTCTTTTGGTTTCTGTAGACATCTTATTTAATCCTTATTTGTTTCTTTAGCTGGTAATATCAAGACAGCATTAGGACTGTCTGTCTCAATATTTAACTTCTCAGTCTTTCCGAGGCCGCCTCTATCCATTATGGTTGTGGCTGCCGCTATGAGATTCTTTGCTCCAGGCTTAGTAGGATTATCTATAATATCTATAAGGCCTTGAAGTGCTTGTGGTAAGTGTAGAGCAGCCCATTCATAAGTTCGCTCAATCACTTCTTTACTTAGTCCCCTTAGTACATTTTCCCCTCTGGTACCAGTACTATAGCCAGCTATACGCTTGGCTTCATCTAGTCTATCTGAAGTAGAAGGAAATGGAGTACTTAGAAGCTCATAATAAGCATCTAGGAACTTTTGTTGTTTTTCTGTTAATTTATTTTCCATTAAGCTGGAATTCTTTTCCTCTTAGCTATACGGGCTACACGGACAGTCATAGATGCTGCTGCGTTCTGCACAGTATAAACACCAAACCTAGTGTCAGCAGCGGTAAATACGTTTCCTGCTGTAATAGGGGCAGCATCAGTTATAAGCACACCACTGTAAGCAAAGCTTGGACCAACACCATCTGTGTGTCCACTAGTACCAAGTTCTCCTGAGCTAGCTAAATCAGTAATAGAAGCACCCTGGACTCTGGTACTCAGATAAGGGGTATAACAATTAGCTGAACCAGAATCTACTTCGATTTCACAAGAGGCATAAAATTTATCCCCAATGGCGAATTGGCCTATAGTTTCTGTTTGCCTGAATAGTAAGTTAGGATTTGCTGTAGTAGGTGTACCTGAGATTACAAACTGTTGCCAAATCTTTCCACCTGAACTAACTTTAGAACCTACAACTGTAAGTCCAGCATCAGTAGTAGAGGCTGTCCAACCAGTAGCAAATTGCCCTGAAGTGTTCGCTCCAGCAGTACCTGTAGTACCAGTGAGCATAGGATTAGAGTTTAAAGCTCCTAAAGGATTATTGGCAGCACTATATAAATCCGCTCCAGTAGAAATTAGTGGTTCAAAAGAATAAGGATAATATATATCAAATATCTTCTTAATCTTTACCGCAGCCTGGTATGCTCCAGTAGCTGATGGATGGAGGTTATCATAAGTTGAAGTAGAATTAGCATATCCGGTCGCAGAGGTCATATCACCCCAATCAGGCCATACATCTACAACATGTACTCTATCTGTAGTCTTGTACTTATCTCTCATCCACTGAGCAATATAAGTATTTTGGTTTAAATATATACCTGAGAACTCAGTAACTGAGCCAGCGGTAGGACCTGCTGGAGAACCACTAAACAAGATAACAAGTTTACCACCTCTGAGCTGGTCTTTAACCATAGTATCAATATTAATTAAAGTCTGATTTACAGATACCGCAGTAATATTAGCTGCTTGTCTAAGGGTAGTGTCATTTATATCACAAAAAATCATTACTACATCAGCGTTAGACTGAGCACAAAGTTTGCTTTGTGGGAGAGACTGAGTAGTTGTATATCCACTAACTGCGAAAGCTAACTCAAATGGGAAGTAAGCAACACCACGAGTGAGCATTTCCGTCCAATATACGATACCATTACCATATTTATTATAACTAGTCCCCCAAGATTTACCTAACCTTGAGTCTCCTAGTGTTGCAACTCTGACCCCTCTCGGGACCATATAGTCATTAATTATTTTTTTGATTTTTCTATTTTCTGTTGCCATTAAGGTGTTCTTCTATCTATAGGTTATTCTATCCAGGCATTAATGCTTGTAGAAGCACCTGCTGAGGAGATTGTTAATCGCATGTATTTTGCATACCATTCAAACACAGAAACTTGCTGAGCGGTGTAGGCAGCGCTATTGACTGCAAAGTAGTTAGTACCATCTTTAGATACTTCCACAGTGACTGTGCAGCTATTAAAGGTTCCAGTGATATACAGCATACCTTTTCTGGTTTCTCTGTCATCAGGATTCCTTTGTAGTGCTGGAGAACTGCCGTTAGCTGTAGCAGCAGTAAAGAATGTAAAAGCCACGTTATTCCTCTATTGAGTCTAGATATTTATTAATTTCTCGAGTGAGTATTTGTTTTACCTTTTCAGGTAAGATATATAAATCCTTAACATCTGAACAGATGAAGGAAGCTGCATAAGAGCCATCAGTCTCTATAGCTAATATAACAAAGTCTGTAGGACTTGGGATTCCTGATTGTACCTCTTTAAAGTATTCTTGGAATATTCTCTTCTTTTCAGATAATACTTTCTTTTCTAATGTATTCTTATGAACAGAAAGTTTAACAACCTTACTTTTTCTTTTTCCTAGCGCCTTTGGTTCTTGGGTAACTTCTATTTTCATGTTTAGTCTGAACTCTTAAGTTTTTCCTTGAATCATTTAAAGCATTAGTATCTTTATGGTCAACATCTTTACCGTCTCCCTTATGTACTAAGCCTTCTTTAGCAAGAAGTGCTCTAGCTTTATTTCTAGAACCCCTTTTAGCGATTTGCTCAGGCTTCCCTTGATAATTATCATATTCTTTTCGATAATTTCTTTTTTTAGCCATTTCTAGCTCCTTAGCAGCCTTTGCCGCCTTTACCTTTTTTCTTACCTTTAGCCATTACTTCTTTTTTCCTTTTGGTGATTTTGATTTCTTCATTGGAGTAGTCATAGCTTTCATGTCCATCTTCATGTCTTTTGGACTCTTCTCGAACATCTGAAAGTTCTTCATCATCTTCTTTCCTGGTTTTCCTTTGGCCATCTAAGTATTCCTTTTCATGTATTGCTTTTAATTGATTCTCTATATCTAACTTAACATCTACTAGTATTCCTAGTTTACGTTCTTTAAGCACAGATTCTACTAATTCTTTTAGCTTCTGTAAGGCATGAGGCCTATATTTATACTTTTCAGTAATAGGTTTATCTCCTAAGCCTACAACATAAAACCAGGAGCCTATCTGTTTAACAGATAAATTTGTGTTTTGATTAATGCTCAAGAGCATACTCATCTATAATTATGGAACTAATCTCATCTACAGTTCTAGTATCATTAAACTTAGATTTTAACCATTTTGAAATACAATTTATTTCATGCTCTCTTAAGAGCTTAAAGAGTTTCTTAGACTCTAATACTTCTGCATTAGACAGAATATATTGATACATTAAATAAGATTTAATCATTATTTAGTTATAACATAAATCCTAATAAAAGTCAAGAACTTTATTAAGAACTAGTTAAGATTTATTTGAAGCACAGGAATATCCCTTATCTCTGATATAATATAACATGGCCGGTACAGGTCTAGCCCTTTATTATATAAAGGCCATGTAGAATCAGTCGGAATTAAAGGGAGACTGAACTAGGGCTAAACTTAATTCTAGATACTCTCTATGTATTCTACATAATACGTTATATGTATCTATATTAGATAATATCTTATTATATTACTTTATCTGTTTTATCTTGTCGGCCCCTTTTTAATTTGGGCCGATATTATATGTATTTTTATGTAATAAGGTAAAAAAAAATATTATATTATATCTTATTATATTATATTATATAACTTACAGCAAAAAATGTTTGCATTAAAGCAACAACATATTCACTCGAACGAAAACCTCCACCACTTCCTGTAGCGTTAGACTTCTCCTTCTTACTTTTTTTTCGAGCAATGTAAATCAAGCCGTCCTTAAAATTACACCATTTCAAATGAGGAACCTCGGGTACATTTATGAATTCTCTAAGACGTTGATCAAATAATCCAGTATTGTTGGCAAATGGAGTAGATTTATCTGTAGCTTCATGAGTACTAATTTCATTTATTATAGTC
>ERZ650304.368-NODE-368-length-25319-cov-142.066854_pt1 | contig 25319 bp, 25 predicted proteins | sample MGYA00376240_ERZ650304 | MGnify/ENA primary metagenome ERZ650304 (study PRJEB26733, sample SAMN07839271) | wastewater metagenome | biome: small river; feature: stream; material: water | place: USA: North Carolina | collected 2016-03-01 ... | reverse complement strand
TTGCCTTGAGCTGCTCTGGCAATCAGCCCAGCATTCACTTGGTCACGCACACCACCAACAGCGAACCCCGTAGTGACAGTCTGCCCTGCTTCGCTTGCCCAAGAGTTGCTTGACGTGGTAACCGTAAAGATCGACTCATAAACCAGTTTCACGCCTGCGTTTTTACACTTGGTAATCAGTGCATCGATGTTGGCAAGGATTGTTGCTGCGCTACGCCCAGCCGTCACATCATTGATTCCCATGTTTGCATAGACATGGGTGGCATATGGCAAGAGTGATAATCTAGAGCTGCACGATAATGCTGTGTATGTGCCAGTCTTATCGCCACCGCGAGAGCCATTGCTAAAGCCAAGCATACAGTAGCCCATTGCACGCTCAACGCCGCCAAACAAACCTGTTGTCAGATCACTCGTGTCACCAATACCAACACCCTGCGAATCACCAAGCATCAGCACAGATGCCACGTTCTGCTTTACTTTACCCAGTACAGCCATTGGTACAAAGCCATTGGTGGCGGTTGTGCCGCCGCTAGGAGTGGTCATTGCTGAGGTGGTATAAATTTGCGATGTTCCAGCACTTGACCGGACTTTTACTGTTGCTGTACCACCAGAGCGCAGGCCGACAGCAATTCGACCACCGCTCGGAATGATAGCGCCTGTCCGAATCTCAATAATTTGACCTTCATCAAGATCAACACCGATTGGATCACTGATCAAAAACGGAGTGTCTGGATCAACCGTTGGGCTTTTGCGCCCACCAAACGTGACCGGAAACAATGTCCCATTGATTGTCACACTGGATTCAAGCGTGTAGGTTGACAACAGACTGACCGTTTCACCTTCGTCCGCGCTGTACTTGTTGGCATAGACAAGGCGTAGGGCCGTCACGCCACCTTCACAAATGGCCGCTTTGATATACGATTCAAAGCGAGTCTGACCACCACTCCCATCACCGGTGTAGTAAAAGTTGCCACGGGTGGCACAAATGCGCCAAGGTCGATTGGCCAGTGCGATAATATCTGGCAGTCCAGCAACATCAGATGCCGATGCAAACAGACTGCCGTTGGGATCGATTACAGTCATCACTCACCTCGCGCAATCTTGATAGTGCCAGTGCCTTCAATCATCAAAATTGGATAAGCAAATTGACGTGTGGTCGATTGGGGATTGTTTACTGGGTCAGGATCACCAACCGTCAGAGTGCAAATGGTCTGAGCATCAGACCATGAGTCACCAGGGAAGGCTCCTCTTACTTCCATCTGATTGCCGGTTGTACCGTAAAGTCGCATGGTGTAAACCGTGCCTTTTGATGAGTCTTTGATCGGCACCGCACTCCCTGTTGCGCTGCCACTAAAAACCATCGCCACATTTCCAATATTGATATTTCGAGCCATGAGCAACCCCAATAAAAAAGGCCGCACACAGCAGCCTTTCGTTGTAAAAAAATCGTTAAATGTCGATGGTTACTGACGGCAATGACGGTGCAATGCCATCAATCTTTTGGTCTACAACAAACACGCGATTGTTGATGCTGTACGGCTCCCGCGCTCGCACTCGCAATACGCCACCATCAGTCAACTCCACCGTGTACTCGTTGGATGGGTGCACAGCGATCACCACACCAACCAGTCGCGGTTGAGTCGGTAGCAGTTTGATAAAGCGTTTCCACGCACCACCCAAAATCATCAGTAATGCCGCTCCACTTGGACAGATTGACGTACAGTCACACCGTTATTCAGGCTCACACTGATCGACACGCTATGAACGCGGCCAAGCCAATCGTCACCATCGCCGGTTACCTCCACCATCATTGGTGGCGTGATCAGTCCAATGCTGTTGTGCATGGGCATATCCAGCGTGACCATTGCTTGTTTGCCACCCTCAGACAATATCGAGATGGCTTTTTGCCGAGCAGCTTGCACATCGCAAGACATGCGATCCACATACATTGGTGCTTGGTAATCGCCAGCAGTGCCAGTAATCCGAGCAAATGCCGTCACGCCAGACACCACACCAGCCACATACACGCCGTTGTAGGAGGGCTTTTCCTGCCACTGCATACTCTTACTGAGTACCAAATCAAACGGGATGGACTTATTCGGCGCAACCGCTCCCCACTGCCACACTGGTGCAGCGTAATCAGGGTAGACAATCACTGTCGGTTCTTCAGGGTGAGCACTGACAAACCCGCCGCCAGCCTCAGCAATCTTTTGGATGGCTTGGATTGGGGTGAGGCCGTCATAGTTGAGCGTGTTTGCTGGCACAGGCCATCCAAGATCATCAATCAGTTGCCAGTCTAAATCGAATCCGCTTGGGATCCCATCGCGGTTCAGTTCGGCGGCTGCCAACGCTGCGGCAAATGATGCGCCCGTGTGGTTGTACGTCCGCTTGGCCGCATAGGGTTCGGTCAGCAGTGCGGTCAGGCTTCGACCAGTCACGCTAATGTCAGTTTTGGCAAACTGCTTGCGCTCAGAGTAACTCTCGACGATCCAACGCCACCGAAACCCATTGATGCCCAGCTCCACTTCGACGGGCCCATCCATGGTTGGCTCAATCAACTCAAAATCGGTATAGGCTACTGTTGCGCTAAACGACCAACAAAAACTGTCCTTATCGATACCCACATTGACTGACGTGATCTTGATAGGCTCATCATCAGACACGCGTTTGAGATAGACCTCATTCATAATCACATACGTCCTACGCTTCACGACAGGGCAGGATATGCCGTCGCTAAAATTCAGGTCTGCACGGTTGATCTGCACCAGCGCCCCACCCTCGCACATAAAATCAAGCGTAGTGCTCGGCACATACTCAGGTGGTCTGGGGCGTGGTGGTTCAGTTGGTGGCGTGCGGCCATACTTGGGCTGATCGCCAATGCCCCACGGCAAGATGGTCACCTGATCGAGCGACTCGGCAACCTCATGAACTGATGTAATTGCGCCAGCATTGAGCCGATCTGCTACTTCAAACGGCAGTTGGTCTATCACCGGTCGAAATAGCAGTTGCACAAAAGCGCCTAGCGTTCGATTGCCCTGAGGATATCCAACTTGCCATCGTCCAATTTTGGATGGCCGCAACCGATCAAGATCACCAAATACTCCAAAGTTGCCATGCCCCAAGCTGCTCGCAACCTGCCAAGCAAGTGCTGGCGACACTCGGATATGATCAGATTGCTCGTGGTTCGCATGGGATGTAGCACTCGCCAGCACTCCATCTTGGTGTGGTGCAACCGTTGGAACTCGGCTAAGTGCTGCATACTGATAATCAGCATCGAGCACTCGGCTTGATGGATTGGCCAATTGCCAAAACTGCCCAACGCTGCGTGACAGCACTGTACTTGTTTGCTGGTCATACGATGCCGACATACTCAGCACAGGCTTAGCCAGTGCTATTGCAATGGTTGCTGTAGCACTGCCCTCGGCAACTATGCTCAACACAGGTGCAGACACCTGAGCAGTAAACGTGGCCGTCACATTTTCAGGCGGTGGCGTTGGGTTAAACTCAAGATTGACCGCATTGCTGCTTGGTGGCGTGTACGCTCCACTAAAATCTAGATCGACGTTTGCCACCATGTCGTCACACCTCGGTTAATGTTGCGGCTGTCACCGTAATTTCAGCACCGGCATAGAGTTGGGTCGTTGCCGCGTTGATCTCAAACACCTCACCACTGCCAGAAGCTCCAACCGACACGTCAGCAACAGTAGCGCCAGCCCCATCTACCAACCGCGCCCACGTCGCAATGCCAGATGTGGCCACAAGCGCAGGTGCAGGATTGTGGAGTGTCAGCACGTTGCCAGACACCCCAGACAAACTAGGCTTGGGAAAGGTCAAGCGTACCAACTCATCGTCAGTAGCGTTGAAGATGATGATCTGTCCAGCGTCAGTATCAGCATCAAGTGCGCGAGTGAGGGCTTGCAGACGATCAGACACAACCGATGCAGCAAAAGTGATGCTCATGCTTCAGTCCTCACCATGTCTTGGATGACAGCATTAAATGCGCGGTTCTCAGTATCATGCGATACCACAAACCACTCGTTATCAGCCTTTAGCCCAGTAAAAACATAAGATCCGTTCGATTGGCTGCGTCCAACTCTCACCAGTGTTCCACTGATTTTGTCAAAGAGTCGGACATGGCGCATGACAGGTAAGCCATTCTCAGTGACCACTCCACTGATGGATTTGGTACCGTCATATAGCCCCGTGCCAATCGCAGGAGCTACAAGCAATGGCAGGTCTAGTATTTTTGCTGGCATCACCAAGCCCCTGTAATGTCAATCAATACCATCCCGTAGTTTGTTGAGCTGGTGTAGTAGTAGGTCACCGCCATATATTGCTTGCTGTCAATACTGACAATCTCAAAATCAGCATAGGCTCGACGCAACAAGCACCAGTAAGCTCCTCGCAATTTCCCGCGAATCGCGTTGGTGGTTGTGCTGTTTTGTCCTGATGTTTCGACAATAAATGTCGGTGAAAACAGATTATTATTGTCAGTTGAGTTCGGCGCAGTAATCTGTGGAACTGCTTGCACTCCTGAGATTTGTGTGCCCGCATAACCAAGTGTACGTCCACCAGCATAAACAAAACTGCCTACGCCACTTGCAGGCTTCAGAATGATGGCACTAGATTTGTCGATCGAAAAAAGCTCATTTTGACTATAAACAGCAAGCCCATCGGCACCAGAGTTTGCAGGCTGATAACTGAGTCGTGTTTGCAAGATACAGTTGTAAGCCTCTGACGAACTCAAAGAGTAAAAATCACCAAAGGTGTAAAAGGCGCGATTGTCTGTTGGCGTTGGCTGCCATGCAATAGACAAATAAAAGCCCTTATCATCGCCAATCAACAGCCATTTTCTGTTGCCAGCCGTGGGGACAGCCGTATCATTCCCGCCAATTTGCCGAGCGTAATACCATTTTGCCCACCCATTGTATGCGCCAGAGCCACTACCAGATAGCACATGATTCTTGGTTGGAGCTGAAGAATCATAAGGAGCCTGCGATCCAGTGAATGTATCAACATCGCTCATCGCATCGCTCATCGTCACCTTGGCAAACTTGGCGTATGTTGAATCCCATCCAGCAGCCAGTGAGTTATCCACGCGCAAATACATGCGCGTGCTACTCAGGTTTGCCGAGCGATACACCGCCTTGTCCGTTCCACTAAAAGGCTTTTCAAAGCCCAGTGGCGCGGTCTTGGCAGTGATCAATCCGGTCGCTGGCGATGTTGGCGTTCCAGTGATCGTAAAAGTCACTGTTGTGCCGGTCACCGCCGTCACTCGATGTTCACCGTTGTAGTCAGACTCCACGGCACCGGCCACCAAAATGACCTGATGCTGCACAAAGCCATGACCACCACCGCTAAACGTCATGGTCACGGTTGAGCCACTGCGCGTCACGCTGGTGGCGGTTTGCGTGTTAAACCCATTGATCAAACACGCATCGAGCATAGATACCAAAACGCCCCAAGCGTTTGTCACTTGGGGCGCACCTTGCATATCACTGCTGAGCCATTTCACTACATCAGACACGATCAATATCCCCTCGGATTTGAATACTAAAGCGGTCGTCATCCGCCTCTGGTTGCCCTGCCGCTACTGTGCGAGCAACCCAGATGGGATAGTTGGCCGCCGCCGTGTTAAACCGCATCGCATTACCAGCAGCCCACCCAGAACCCCAACCCTCGTAAGGAATGGTGAAGTAAGGCGCACCGGTCGCAGGATTGATGGGCGAGCACGCCTCGGACGTTGTACCCGTGGCAATCTGCCCCACGTTTTCACCCACCACCCGAAAGGTGGTCGTGTTGGTGAAGATGACCACCCACCGTTCTTGAATTGCGCCGCGATTGGTAGTGGTGATGGGGTACAGTGCGTCGTTGAAGTTTGCCGTGGTATTGCTGCCAATACGCTGATCTGACCACTCGTTTGTCCAAGATTCTTGGCTGAACCGGTTGAATGCACGCGCTTGCAGATCACCCATGATCAACGCCGATGACACAAAAGAGTCTGTCGTGTAGACGTGGGTTAATGGGCGGTTGAGATTGAGCAGACCATTAATCTGCAAATCCGTCACTACCGCCATATCCTCGACGCGATGTTCTGCATACAGTGGCGCCGTCAACGACCCAATGTCATAACCGCTATTGAGCGTCACCGTGCCAGCTGTGAGATTCACGCTGTACATGCTCTGCTCAAGCTCCACACCCTCAGCATCAACGATACGCAGACTTGCCAGCCGCACACGCCCAACATCTAAGGTTTGGTTTGCAGCAGCACCCACAAACTCCTCGGACTGTGTGTCATGCACCACCACCACATCACCCACCCGATAGATTGGCACTTGGCCATCGCTCGGCAGGCGCACAGGGTCAAGCCCCAAGATGTCTGCCGACAGCGGCAAATATGAGTACCCCACCGCGCTATAACGTAATGTGTCTGGGATTACCCACACCGGCACACGGATATAAGTATCAGCTCCATCCATGTACTCCAGTGCCACGTCATACCAAGGCTCGGCCTCGATGCTAGGTCGATTGCCAGATGTGATCTTGGTTTTGGTACCAAAACTGATCGATACGATGCCGTTCTGATAATCGACCTTGCCTTGCGCGCTTGTGGTGCTGATCACGCCGTTGCTATCAGCCGTCAAGCTCAATGCCACCCCTTGATCAGTGGTGCAATTAATCGTGATGGACTGACTGCGAATCGGCGTAATCGGCGTGCGAAACGAAACAAAGTTGATATTTGGCTGATTGGTCTGGGTAGCCAAGGCTTGCAACGTAAAAACGTTGTTTTGCCCTGTTGCCCAATCCGTCAACTCTAGCCGTCCAGTCGCATAAAACACCTGCCCCGCCGCAGTGCCAGCCCCTGTTGTTGGGCTGATGCTGTGGTATAGCGTCCCATTGCGATCAACATAGGTCAGGCCACCCAGTACGAAGCGCACGCTGCCAACAATGATTTGCTCTTGAAAGCCTTGAGTGATATCGAAGGTGATAGCGCCCATGGTGGTAGTGCGTGTATTCGAATTGACTCCGCTTGTATCACGGTAAAACACATCAATTGAGGTAACGCCAACCACCTGCATACCCTGCGTGGACATCCCAACTTCGGTGACCACCGCATAACTTGCATCAACATCTCCACCCCATGTGTCGGCAGTGGTTTGGTCATACACTGGCACACTCAAACGCTTTGGCTTGGTCGGAGTACAGATAATCTCGCGGGTCGAATAATTGATGACGCCTTGCACCGTGCCAAGATCGTCAACCATTTGGCCTGTCGTTCCATCGACATCAATGTCATGCAATTCGAACATGTCAAACGTAATGTCTGGATATGCCGGCACTCCAAGTTCAAACACACAGCGCACTGTTGTCGGCACCAATGCACCACTACCTGAGATCGTAAACGACACTTGGCCGCCGCTCCCTGGTGTGACGTTGGTGATGGTAGTGTTCTGTGGGTCGCCATACTGAAATGCCGATGTAAAGACTGCGCCTTGCTGTGGCAGCACATTTGGGCGCAGGTAGACATGGCCGCGTGCATAGTCAATTCGACCCGTCGCATCACCAGTAATACCTGCCGCGCCATTGTCTGTTGCTGTCTTGGCCACACCGTTGACGGTCCATGTGATAGTCACAGTGTTTGCGGCAACTGACTCGTTAATCAGATCAATAAAAACCTCGGCAGGTGCAACGCTTTGGCTAGACCGATCATAGGTCGCCACGGGCGTACCCCAGTTGTACATGATCACAGTGCCAGCATCAGGCAGTGCACCGGTGGTAAGCACCACCGTACCAGTCACATAATTAACCGTGCCACTACCAAAGGCGGTGTCTGCACCACGCAGTTGACCATTGCCCGCATCACGCAGCACATAAACCCGACCTTGTGAGGTGTAGCTCACCTGCAAGGTGGCAGGCGCAGGGATTGGCAATAGCGAGCTAATCCAGTTGTACCCGCGATTATCAGCAGTTACAGCACGGCTATAACTGCTGTTGGGGCGAGTTGGGCTGGCAGCTGGCTTGAAGCTAAAACTGATTGATGCAGATCCGCTACCTGCTTGGTCATTCCATGCCAACACACCAGTTGAGTAATCTACCGTGCCGACCACCACAGTGCCGCGCTTCAACTCACCGCCGTTATCCACCACGCTTTGCCCGAATAGCGTAAAGCTTAGCGATTGCGGCAAGATGGGCGAGCCAAGATACACGCTGTTATTTGTGGCCACTGGCACAGTCAGTGCTATCGTAATCGCTGATCCACGCGCCGCCACAAAGGCCGCGCTTTGTCCAGCTGCATCAAGATCAATCAATGGGATCTCTTGCTGACTGCTCGGCACAATATTTGTAAAAATGCTGGGTACTTGGATTTGCGCCGCACCAATACCCACGGCTGCTGCCAATGGCTTGATGCTGAAATACCGCGCTGCATCAGCCACACGAGTGTCACGCAATACCGCCACACCCGCACTTGCCGTACCTTGCTCATAATCGCGCACTGATTGACCGGTAAAAGTCTGGCGCAATGGGTCGCTAATCTCGATGGTGACGACTTTGCGAGTCACGTCTTTATCAAGGCTCACGCTAAAGCGTTGCACCACAGACGACACACCGGTCACCCGTACAAACTGCTCAAACTCAGCTTCGGTATTTTCGTTCTGGACGATGCACAAGGCTTGCCCTGTTGTTGGCTCAGCATCTTCTACACGGGTCACGATCTGGATAACGCGCTGGCCTTCGAGCTGCGTTTCGTACACATGGCCAGACCACCGGCCACCTTTTGCCAAATAAGACTCGACCCGATTAGCCGCACTGGTACGACGATCAAACCAGTCTTGAGTCGTAAATAGCGTGGTGGTGACTTTGCTGTCTTGTGGGGGGGTATCAATGATGACGTGACTGCCAAAATAGCTGTCGGTGTTGACCGTATCAATTTGGGCAAACAGCTTACGCAGACTGATGCGGCCATAAGTGCGGTCAAGCTCGGAAATATCAGGGAAGATGTTGTTTGATTGACCATCAACCACCTCATTACCAGTAGTGCGGCCGCCGCCATCATCAGTGTCCAGCATGACTTGGCTTTTTACCAGTTTGATGTCGTCACTCAAGATTGCCATGTCAAACCTCGATAAATTTTAGATTGACCACGAATTGGTCGGTGTCGTTGTAAACCGGTAGATTGATGGCTGGCTTGGCAGAGATGGGATTGCCACTGGCAAACATCACTTGATAGTCCTCGCCATTGATGGTCAGGGTCATGCGCCGCCCTGCCGTTTGCGCCCACGCTTTGAGCACCTGTAGATCCACACGCTTCATCCATCCCATGCTGTCGTCTGGCGGAGATAGACTGATTGGTCGCCCTGCTTGCTTGGTGCCTTGCTCGATGATCTGTGCACCGGTCAGCGAGTACGACACATTTGACTCAACTGACGTCCAGTCAAATTCATCTGTCCAGATCAGGCCGTTGGCCAACTCGACCACCTGTAGACTGGTGTTGTCTTGTAGTTGCATGGCTGCTCCAATAAAAAACCGCCCTCGATGGGGCGGTTTTTGATCTAAAAGTGTTAAAGTCTTGCTAAACAACCAGCGCAAAATGACAGAGATATGGATTTTTTACCCCTGCCAATCGAGCACTCCAACCGTGCAATTGCTGCCTCACAACAATCTTTGATCGTTGTGATTTTTGCCAACTCGAAATCCTCAAACCTAAGCGCCGCATTACATCTTGCATCACAAGCAAGCACATATGCACCTATTGATATAGATGGAGCTTTATTTCATTTGGTGTCTTTTTCAAAAAGCATTAATCACACCTCATTAGCCATCACCATGCTGCATTTGGTTGATGGCTGGAAGGGCACCCATGTTTTTGTTGGTGGACGCTCATGCCACGAAATTTCGAAAGTGATTGGGGTTTTGCATTGCTATCAAATGGCCTTGCGCTGCAATGACCATACAGCTCACTGTCATCTATCAATTCGCGATCAATCACCCATACCACAACATGATCAGGAAACCTTTTTTTCCTCAATCTTTGGGAAAAAGACAGGTCGAATCCCTACAGAATCTCGCATTATTCATCCTTGCCGATACATTGCTCAGCACCACGATGCAGGATTAGACAAGCATCACTCTGCAAGTATTGAGAACCAACTACAGGCTCATGCTGTGCGTTACGAATGTGAGTGGTGTCCGTTTTTTGACATCAAAAACCTTAGACTGGTTTAATCATAATACTTTGCGTTCTTAGCGCAGCTTTTATGTATCTCAGTAGCTTGATCGATTATGTTCACATCAAGTCCAGATTGTTCAAAATGACGAACTCCGCTTGAAACACAAGCATCACTCACCACGCTGCCTTTAACGCTATCCATTCCCAATTCTTTTCTGGTCTGTTTAGCCATATCCTCCTGCTCAGATTTATAGCCAGAAAACCAATATATCCAGAACACAAAAAGTATTGCTATTGCGCAAGATGACAGAATAAGCCTTCCATTTCTTTCGAAGAAACGTCTGATCTCGGATTTGCTTCTAGTCGTCTTGCGCATAGCACATTCCTATTAATTGTATTTACCCGCCGTTTACATCACGCGCCTGTTGAAGCATCCCCAAAAAGTCTTGCTCTTGGCTTGCTGGCACATTGGCATTCACGGTTTTACCACCAGATGTTATGTTGACGTTGGTTGTTTTAGCAACCCCATCACCCACACCATTCAGCGCACTGCTACCAACACGACCCGATGAATACTGAGCCAACCGCAACAACTCAGCATCAACGAAACCAGCGTTGCTCAGCGATGCCTTCCAGTATGGCTTGGTTGCCTCATTGTCAATATACGCTTGGAAGATACGCTGCGCCTCAACCATTGCCTTGCTTTGGTCAAAGCCCAACTCACTTACCAAGCGTTGCATGATGTTTTGTTGGGAATAGGCAGCAATGCCCACCCCGCCCAAATTATCAGCACTATTGACCGGCGCACCACGCTGAGCACTCAATGCCTCATCACGAATCTTGGCTTGCTCTTGGCGCAGACGCTGCGTTGCTGCAATCTGCTCCTCGATGGACTGCACCGCCTGATTGCCTGCAATTTCGGCAGCATTGCCAAGATTTTGATAGCCAGCGGTCACACGGTCAGTTGCATCTTTGGCTTTTGCCATTGCTTCGACAACCGTCTCACCAGCCGCATTGGTCTTAACCTCAAAACCAAGTATGGCTGCCTGAGCCATTACAAAACCATCAGCGACCCCGCCGTTGGCAGCAATCGCATTCTCAGCATACTTTTTAAAGGCCTCTTGCAGTTGTGATGCGGTAGCCTTGCCAGATGACTGCATTTCCTCAAACGCAGCTTTCTGGCGATCAGCAATCGCTTGGTACTCCTCGCGGGTTTTTAAACCAAACTCACGGAATGCCTCACGCACACTGTTGATGCCAGCCGTCGCATCATCAAGATCATCACGCAGTTTTAAGGCTTGGCGTGATGCCTCATTCAGCAGACCATCAACAACCTTTTGATCCAGCTCGCCACGCAAAGCAATCACACGGTCTTTAACCAAGTCTAAAGCCTGCTGTGTGTCAGCGCGCTCAATCCCCTGAAGCAGGGACGCGCCAAGCGTTAAACCAGTATCAATGCCTTGATCTTTTAGCTCGGCCAAGTTCTGAGCAATCAGATCAATATCATTGATAGCAGACCGGCTCGCAGCACCAACCTCGCCTTTCAAGATGTTGTATGCCACACCTGTGCGGCGTACTGCCTCATTCAGCACAGCATCATGCACCAAAGCCATTTTTGCCGCTTCTTGCTCGACTTGGCCGCGCAATTCGCTGATCTTGGCTTTGGTGTTGGCCACTTGCGTTTCGATGGCTTCTGCGGCCTTAAACGCCTCTATACGCTCCTTGGATGACGCTGCTGATCTGGATTTCTCCAGCAAAGACTCCCGCTCCGCCTCCTTCTTGAGTATGTCGGCTGTCAACTTGTCGATATCTTTGAGCACCTGAGCGTTCAATGCGCCAAAAGCCGCTGCTGCGTTGGTTCTAAAGGTGACAAGATCGACATTAGCCAAAGAGTCTTGCAAAGCCTTGCGCACCTCATCGCCAGATGCCTTGCCTTGTAGAGCTAATGCATTAAGAGCGGTGATTGCATTATTGATGCCTGTGAGATTGCTAAAACTCATGTCCTTGCTGAGTTCTTTCAGTGCCTCACCGACTTCTTTGCCAGACTTTTTCAGATCATCAAAACGAGCAACCAAAGCCTGTGACTCTTTGCTGAGACCAACCAAGCGATCAGCAAATGCTTGGGCGGATTCGAGAGCTTTTTTGTAGGTGTCCTGAATCTCCTTGACCTTTTTGTCCGACTCCTCGACCACCTTGGTTGATTCTTCCATTGCCTTGGATAGCCCCGTGGCTTTTGCTGCAAGCGCCGCAATACCCTCGCCCATCTGTTTAAGCAGGCTGATTGCGAGGTAAACCAATCCAGCGATGGACAATGCGCCGACCAAACGCGACCCAAGCGCAAGCGCAGATTGACCAGCAGCTTGCAAGTTTTGGGTTGTACCTCCCAACGTGCGGTTGACCACTGATGCAGAGGCGGCTGCTTGAGTATTTGCAGATGCCAAACTGTTTTTTGCAGCTGCAGCTTGGGTGGTTGCCGCAGCATTTGCGGTAGTTGCTGCCGTATTTGTATTGGTCACTGTAGTGTTTGTGACTGTGGCTGTCGAGCTTGCTGTGGTTGCTGCTGTGCCTTGTACGATAGCAGCATATTCCAAGCGTAGAGCTGCCGCTGCTGCTGTGGCTGCATTTGCACGGGCAAACATTGCAGTAGCCAAATCAACAGCCTTAAATGCCAGTGCAGCAGTAACCAAAAACTTGAGCACAGCTGCCGCTTGATCAAGATTATTGGCCAGTGTCACAACAGCATTTGCGATTTCAGATGTAACGCCGTTTGCAGCGTCAGCATTGCCGATATAGTCAAGCAGTTGGTTTTTAAACACAGTCAGCGACCGACCGACCGTCAACTGGATTTTCTCAAACTCACCAGCAACTTTATCAGCCTGATTTCTCAAAGACTCAAGCAAAATGTCAGTGGTCAGTTTTTGGCTAAATGCCAGTTTGCGGATCTCACCGATGGTCAAGCCAAGCTCATCTGAAAAGATTTTCAGCAGACGTGGCGCTTGCTCAGATACTGAGTTGAACTCCTGACCAGACAAACGACCAGATGCCAATGCTTGGTTGAACTGCAAGATTGCACCGGCAGCACCTGTAGCAGATGCACCAGATAACTGCACCGCTTGGTTTACCGTGCGGGTAATATCAAAGACTTCTTGCTGCGTAATGCCAAGTACCCGCGTTGCTTCTGTGACCTTGCGAAACAGATCGGCAGTTTGCTGCAATGGCGTGAATGTGCTGTTTGCGATTTCTCGCACACCTGCAAATGCAGTTTCAAATGATCTTCCCTCGCCGGCAGCCAAACCAACCACGGCTTGCAGGTTCTTGAAAGCATCAGCCATGTCGATAATTTCTTTGGCTGATACGCCAATACCAAATGTCGCCAGAATCCCAGACAACCGCCCCCACGAACCACCGAGTTGATCGGTGATGTTGTTTGCCCGCGACAATTCAGCATTGGTCTTTTTGGTTTGGCTCTCGAGCTTGTTGCTTGACTGACTGAGTTGGTCAGTTGCTTTTGCTGCCCCACCCATTGCCCGCGAGGTCGCCTCACCAGCACGCATAGTTTGTTGACTAGCACTAGCAGTGGATGACCCAATATTGTTGGCAGATCGTTGGATTTGAGCGGCTGCGGCATCAAAACTGGTTTTTGTGCTGTTGATTGCGCCATTGAACTGCGCTGTCACCGCCTCAAAAACAATACTGAACTTGATATTGTTACTCATCATCCAACTCTTTTAGTAAGGCTTTAATGCCGTGTTTATTGGCGTGTTGAGCCATTCGCATCAGCACAAGCAAAGACCGGTTTTCAGATTTTTTCGCTCGACCAATCGCTTCAGCCTGCCCCACAAAGACGCTATACGGCATCTCTAGGACATCGGAGATTCGATATCCTGCGGCTGCAAACTGGCTGACAACATCGTGCCAACCATAGCCACGTCCACGGCGAACTTGAGAAGGCTTGGGGCGAGCCTTTGGACGAAAAAAGCGGCGTTGCGCTCCACGATCAGGGCAGCAACTTTGAAGAACTCATCAGGTGGCAATTTGCGGTAGAACTCACCGTTTGCATTGGTGACCACCTCGGCGGCACGGATAAACGCATCACCATGCTTGGCAAGCAGTCGAAACAACGCCGTGTTGCGTGCCAAAACTTCATCTTTGGCGGCTGCTGGCAAGTCTGATGCCTCGTCAAACGCTTCCATAAACGGCTCGACAGCCGCACTGAAGGCAGGAAGGCCAGCCATGGTCAGTTCGCGGATTTCGATTACATGCCCGTTGATCTCAATGGTTGCGGGCGGGTTTTGCATCTCGTCGATGGGGTGCATGTATTGCTCCTTTGATCACGCAATAAAAAACCGCCCTCGATGGGGCGGCTTTGTATTGAGATATGCTTACAGGTAGATCATGCGGCCAAACAGGCCAAAGTCACCGTCAACCGTTTTACTGGCATCTGACAGTGCTTCACCTTGCAGACTGATCTGCCCAAAATCTTCTTGAATAAACGGCACAGTGCCGGTCGGAGATTTTTGGGTAATGTACAGCTCGATGAGAACTTTTTGCTGATTGACCGTGTTGATGCCTTGAAAACGCAGTGCATATTTTTGGCTATCGTCGCTCAGGAATGTCACTGCCTTGGTGTTGCCATCGGTGTAAGCAGCTTTGAATGGCTGCGTGTAACCAGTAACATCCACCATGGTGATCGTGCCAAAATCTTCATTGACGGTATAATCAGCAGAATCAACGGTGACTGGTGATCCCGTGCTATCAGTGATCACCACCGAAGTGACTTTCTGCCCTTTGAGCGCCCAAACGCTGCCCGCAACAAGATCGAGTGGTGCGACCTCGCCGGTTTTTGCACCACCTGTGATGCTCTTGAGGCGACCATTGGTAGCCCAAGCGATGTTCTGATCAGTCCAGTCTTCTAACTGACCCGTAAACGTCAGCGACTTGCTGCGCACCAAGACCGCGTCTTTTGTCCGCGCACCAGACATCGCTTCAAAGTGATCAACCTGATCGCTATCCATTTCGATACTGAACTCTGGCACGTTGCCAATCTCACGGTATGCACCAGGCTTACCAGTCACAGCATCAATTTTGGCAATCAAGATTTTGCCTTGCCCACTGAAATAGGCCATACATCAATCCTCTATTGTTTCAAAGTGCCCTCAAACGCAAACGGGTAGTAAGCGAATGTTGGGCGGTATTGGGGTTTTTCAGCGTTGATGCGCTGGAGTGGTCGTGCTGAGGAAGGTGGTTGCCACCCTTGCAGCGCGGATAGGATTTTGGTGATCAATAGACTGGCTTCACTTTGCAGCATAGACACATCAAGCTGTGCGCTTGAGTTCTGCACCGCCAGCACAATCACCCACACCTGCTTAACGATGTTGGTGCCGCGCCCTGCTGTTGTGTCCAAGATGTTGTCGCCACCGTAAAGCACATGGCAGCATGGCGTGACTTGGCTGCCCTCCTCGGCATCACCAAGCTGAGCAGACGTGTAGACCTCCATCAATTCCGGCACTTCGGCCTTCAACTGCTCTACGATCTCAGCCCCTATTGCAAAGTAGCTCATGGCTAACTCCGTAAAAACTTGTTGATCACATCGGTCATCTTGACCCGATGCTCAGCCGAAACACCGAGAAACTGGCGAGGCACAATGTCACCCCAAGGAATTGGAGTTCCATTTCTCATCGCACCAAACTGCCCTTTTTTAGCCCCGAAATTCATCGTGGCCGCATAGGGCAAATCAGACCCCAACTCAAAACCATCACCAGAAATGGCGTACTCAATACTGTTGAGCAGCTTGAGCGAATCCAACAGTGTTGGCTTGGAGGGATTTTTCAGTGCACGCTTAGATGGCTTCCATGGCACACCGGTCGGTGACTTTTGCTGAATAAAGCGAAATTGTGTTTGCTCCACCGCTTGCCGCCCCAACTGATCCAGCATCGAGCGACGCTTGGTATCGGTCAGGAGCAAACGGGAAAGCACCCGTGACACGCCACCATCATTGACCCGTACTTTTGTCCAGACCATTGATCACCTCACACACTAGGCATCTTGTCCGTGGTTGCACGGCCAAACACCCCGTTGTAGTCACTGGTACCAACGGCTGCCTTGTTGCTGTTGGGCGTTGCGTCCGGCTGCTCGCCGCTTTGATCAACGGGCAGCTTCAGCACCGCTTTTTTATCGGCAATGCGTTTTAGCCAAGCGATTGCATCTTCATAGCGTTGTGTAATTTCTTCGGTAGATTTCTGGCTATGCAGTCGATACCGCGCAATGTCACACACCACTCGTTTGAGCGCCGCAGGCACAGCAGGCAAAGGCAAGCTATAACTGACAGCGATATAGCTATCAGCTTCTTCACTTGCATCTGTGATTGCTGCTTCTGTGATGGTTGCATCAGGCTGCTTGTCGGCAGACACCATGCGCTCAAGGTTTTCGATACTTGCTTGACCAAACCGCTCGAATAAATCATTGCGGCTTGCGTACACGGCTTACTCCTTGGGAGGGAGTGCGGCAACCAATGCGACCAATTCAGGCTTTTTGGTTTTGGGGTCATACTCAACCCCTGCCTCATCCAAAATCGCCCGCAACTCTGCCACAGTTGGCTCTTTGGCTTTCGGCTCGGGATCATCAAACCACTCAAACACAACGCCCTGAGCCTTGAGCGCTTCAACGCGCTCATCGGTCAGGTAGTCCGAAGGAATGAACGAACCGGCGCGGTACTTGCCGATACTGATGCTTGCTTTATACATGGCTGCTCACCTTAAGTCAGGGTTACGAAGCCCGTACCACCACACACGCCGTTTTTGTTGCTTGGCACGATGAGGGGTGAGGATTCGGTCAGGATGAGAATGCCGCTTGGGTCATTGCTGTACCACTGATCTTCAAAGTAGTCCATCGCCATGCCGTTGGCCTTGACGTTCTGGATTTGACACTGGGTGACATAACCCTTGGTATCTGACACCAAACAGAAGAAGTCAGCAGGGATAAACCGCTTACGCTCACCGCCTGTGCGATACGTCGCATCGTAAGTCCAGATTTCCAGAGAACCCATGAAACCCTTGAATTTCGCGGTTTTTGACGCGGTAAATTCAGGGCGATATGGTACGGAAATACCAGCAAATGGCGTGACAAACTTGGCCTTAAACGCAGCATTGTTTGACAGTGCATTGTAGACCTTGCCTGACATAACCGCGTGCGTAGGATCACCACCTTCGTTATCGATCATGATTTGGATCATTTCTTCGATATCATCAACAGGTGTTGCACCACCCTGATCCCATGCAGTGGATGGCGAAAATGTGAGTGTAGAATCACGACCATATGAAACCACATTGCGCTTATAGTCGTCAGACTCCAGCACAATCTGACCTGTGGTGAAAAGCTCGGCAGCCATCAGCACCTTACGGTTGTCGATAGAATCGCGGTTACGCTTCATCGTTTCGATCTGAGCAATCATGTATTGCTCGGCAACACTCAAGTTTGCTGTGGTCGAAATAATGCCAGCGTCACGCAAACGAGCAACCAATGCAGTATCCCAAGCACTTGCAGGCGTAACCATGTTTTTGGGTTTGAGATACGCAGGAGTCACAAAATCAACCGCAGCTGCCGTGCGTGGATCGAATGCTTTACCCGGCTCAGTAGCGGCCACCAATGGTGCAATGTCGGATTGAATATCCAGATCACCAATTGGAACGGTTTTCAATGCAAACGAGCGACGCTGCGGAAAAAACGTGTCGATCAGCCAAGTGTCCATCGGATCATTGTTGCTATGAATGAGTGCCAACTCACCCACATCGAGCAGCTCAAGCGGAGCGCCGTTAATTTCAAAACTTTGTGGCATAGTCTTAGATCTCCGCCAATTCGATACGGTTCAGCGTGGCTTTGGCGCGAGCCGCAGCGTACTGGTTGGTTGCGAGCGCAGTACCACTAATCGACACTGCGGCAATATTGAAGACACCACCAGTCCACACTGGGATTTCAGTGCCATTCGATGCTGCTGTGGTTGACTCAGCCTGAGTCATGTCAAAACAACAAATCACGCTCCATGTGCTGGCATCAGCCGCGTGAGTGAGCACGTTACTACTGGACAACGTGAGCAAGTCACCACGTTTGTAGGCGACGTTGGTGGTGACTTTGGCATTGGCCTTGCGCTCTTTTTCGGCATCGAGGCTCAATGGTCGGCTGGTTGTGCTTGCTGATAAGGTAGCCATATCTCCCCCTTATTTTTTAGCTGCGAAGGCTTTGGCACCGGCGGTGAACTTGTGCTCATCGCTCGTACCGCCGCTGGTTGCACCACCATTGGCCTCATGCTTGAACATGTTGGCTGGCGGCTGTGGTTTGGTTGGTTGTTTTGGTTGCTTGCTGAACTGCTCACGCATCATTTTGTCAGTTGCAACAAAACCCGCTTCGGGCAGTGCGGCAAATGCCACCACGTCCGCATCATCTTCTTTGTATTCACGGCCAGTCGCGGCAAACAGGTTTTTGATCTGCTCCATGCGAATAGCCTTGCTGAACTTGTCACGCTCTGCCGTTACGGCCGTGAGCTGCCCTTCAAGCTCGGTAATCCGAGCCTGTGCTTGTTGCAAATCCATCGGATTGCCCTCTTGATTGCCCTTGTTAAAGGTGGTTGGTGGGTGGTTGCGTTGGTGAGAAAATGCCTGCGCATTGGTGTCCATGTCTTGGCCGAGCGCACAAAACGAGGTTTCACGCACAATCGAATCCCGAAAGATGGTGATCGGCGCTTGGTGTGTTTGGCCGTTGACGACCACCGTCCCCTGCTCAATCTCCTCAATGCGATTTGGCAGGATGTAGACTGACATTTGCCACGGAAAGCCATCATCAGAATCATCAGCAACGGCTTGCCCAAACTCATTGCGAGTGAGCACGCCGGACAATTCCAAGCCTTTTTCGTGGCTGATGCTGTGCGATGTGGCCACACCTGCGCGTTTATCCGTGCGGTGGTCAAGCAACATGCCCAGTGGCTCTGGCACAGTCATGGAATCAAGATCGAAAATAACGTTTCCCCACCACCAATGGTTAGGGATCACTTTTCCACTGTAGGCCACACCACTAAACTTGCGCTGCTCGCCCTCCTTGGCAGCAGACACAGTTGATGGCTGCGTTGCAGCAAATAAAAAAGCCCCATTCTCAGGGGCTTTTGCTTTTTTAGACTCTAAATCGTCTGGCATGTCATAACCTCTTAATCCGATCAACAAATGATTCGAGCGCATCGCCCAGTAGTGACTTGAGCTTTTCTGCAGCTTGATCTAGCGCCTTGTGTATGCCGGTTGTGTATGTGTCACCGGCGTTAAAATCCCAGCCGTCATCTGGCGAATCTTTCGGGATGTCCTTGTCTGTGGTGATGCCGATGCGCTTGGCTTCGGATAGAGTCTTGCCAACAACTACACATCGACAATTGTGTGTCATAATTCCATTTGCAGAAATTAACCCACAATCACTTTGGAAGTCATAGACATGACCGCTATAAAACTCCTGCCAAACATCGACGACTGGATCGCCAAATACTTGGCTGGCATGAGCATCAACGAGATACACAAACAGACCTCTATCCAACGCACTGCCATTGCTAGACAGTTCGCTGAAAAGGGCATCGTCCTGAGAACTCAGAGCGAGGCCGAACGGCTCAAGTGGCAAGCCATCAAAAAGACTGTCGGTGGAACCGAGCGACAATGTTCCGCCGCTTGGCAAGCTGCTCGTGATTCCGATGCTCAACTGGAGCAAGCCGTTCTCACTCTCTACAGATCGCAAAACATCGGAAAACGAAAAGTCGCTCAAGTCGTTGGCACATCTGTGAGCAACGTTGACAGAATCCTCCGAACTAACGGGATCAGAAACAGTAGTCGCGCTGTCAGACGTGCAAACGGCTTTAACGCACTGTCGAACCAAAGCCCCATCATCTCCCGATACGAACCCATCCTCGCCAAATCGCTTGCAGCGCATGACATCAAACTTAACGAACAAGCCGTCATCGGTGACATCAATGTGGACTTCACTGTTTTGGATAGCAAAGTCGTGATCGAGCTTGAACGTCGCTGCTTCGCCCAAAGCAAAAGCCTGACCAACGAAAGACTCGAAAAGATTTTCAGCAATGGGTATCGGTTGATTGTGGTCTACCTGCCCAGAACCTCGATCAATTGCGACATCTTGGATTGGTCTGTCATAAGCAAGCAGGTTGTCACCATTCTGGATGAATTGCGCCTGAACCCAGCCACGGCTCGTCAATATTGGGTGGTTAGCAGTAACCCCAACCTTGCGACCCGACTGAGTGACAAGCTGTACGACCTGCCCGCTGTAAAAGCGTTTAATCGCACCATGTAATCTGCCATCAATCTGAGTATCTGGCAGAAAACAGTTAAATCCATTTGGTGGGTAATGGGTCAGCCAAAACGGGTGATCCTTCGGCAGCACCACGCGATTGATTGCCGCATGAGTCGGTCTTACTCGGCCATCCTCACGGGTCAAGTACATCAGGTGAGTGATGCGACTCGATGCCTGTTGCTGTGTCCAGCGCCCACGGTTGTAAGCGACTTGGACATTGTTGCGGATGGCTTGATCGCGTTGCGCTTTGGTGATGTCAACATCTAACGCACCGTCCTTGACGGCCTTTTTAAAATCGGCAAAGGACATGCCTGATTTTTTGATCAGCTCAAAAACAGCCTCTGCTTGGCGTATGGCCACCAATGCCGAAATCTTACTAGCCTGCGTTTTTTGCTCTTGCTGACGCTTAGCCTTGTAGTCGTCCGGCAGCTTGACCTTGTTGGCTAGGGCATAGATGAATGCTTTAAGAAAGTCACCGATCATTTGCCCCGCTCACTATGGACGTAACCCATCACGTCAGCCAAGAACAGCGCACCGGTCATATCATCAGCAAATGCTCCAGACATGCCGTATTGCTCAACCAACTGCATCAGGCGCTTTTGCATATCGTCTTGATCAGTTGATGCCTCAATCGCTGCCATGATCGCAGCGCGAGGAATTGGCACGTTGTCACGTCCAAGCACATCATCAGCAATGTCCTCAATCTCTTGCTGCTGCGGGGTGAGCTTTGAGCCGTCGTCGGCAAAGCGGTGAGCTGCTCGCATCGTTGGCTGTGGCGCTCCATCAACTACCAACTCAAAATGGTCAGCATCAAGGCTGTATTCATCCTCGATGTACTTTCGAGTAAAGCGCACGCCGACACCATGCAGGTCTTTATCTCGCTTTGCTCTGGACTCCTCCAAGCCCTTCTCATCCGCCACGCCAACAGTGTGAGGCTCAAAACCATTCCACCGGCACAGCACATCAACAAACCACTGCGCCGTCTTGAGCACCAGCTTTAAGTCGGCGTTACGCTTTTCGATTCGCACATCGTTGTGCACATTGCCGAGGGCGCGAGTACCTGCACCGCCATCTGTACCACTGGTGAGCGTTTGGCCGAGCACCACCTTTTGCACTCGACGGATGAGCGCGGTTTCAAATGCTTCAAACGCGCCACCGTTGTTATTGCCTGCGGTGATGGCCTTAACCTCACTGCCTTTTGGCGTTGCGATCGCTGCCGATGCGTGTGCACTTACCAGCGCATTGACCAACTCTTGAGTGTCATCACCCGTGCCAGCCAAAATCGGCGAGCCGAAACGCTCCAAGAATTTCGCCCAGAATTTCCATCCTTCGGTGCGGAAAAAGAAGGGCCAGTACAGACGGGACAATAACGCCTCGCCTCGTGGGTTTTCCCACGTCGCCTTGCACTGCACTAAGCAGAACTTGTTCTCAGTGTCCACCAATATCCCATTTGCACCGCCACCACCATTGTCTGGGTAATACCGCAACTCGCCATCGGGGCGCGGCTCAAACCATTGCATTGGCTTTACGCCAAACCAACCGCAGGTGACATGGTTGTTTTCATCGGTGCTGGCCACGAACTCAGATACGGCGTAACCAAGCAACCGTGCGTCTGCCGCAGTCTTGATGATCTCGTCTCGAAACTGTTTAAGCTGATCGAACAAGAACGCCGCCGCATCACCTTCGCTTGGCTCCAGCTTAAACGGCACATTGTCTAGTGCATCAAAGCGCGTTTCCGTTGCCTGATAGATTTCGTCATCTGACAGCAGTGTGCGCAACTTGTAACGCTGCACACCAGCTTTTCGGAGTACCTCGTCCATCTCTGGCAACCGAGTCAAAAACGCGAGTAACTGACTCGTTGCAACATGCACAGACGACTGTGCCGACGCTGCCTTTTGCGCCTTCTTTTCGGGTTTTTTTGCCATGATAAATCCTATCGGAATGTACGAGTGCCGCCCGTTGCCGGTGCTGCGGACTCAGGACTGATCAACGTGTCAACGATGGCATCAATCAGCGTATCGACCTGATCGTCATTGTCATGGGTCATATCCGCCTTGAATCCCTCGCACTCAGCGAGAAAATCAGCCAGCCACGTCGCACGGTCAGGAACGCGCACTCGGCCCTGCTCGATGTACATTTGCACATCCATGAAGCGGGTGAGCTTTTGATCGCTGCGTTGTACTGCCTTGATTGGCACGGACTCAGGAAAGCGGCGAATGGTCTGGATCAAACTAGTACCAGCCACCTTGTCCTCAATCGCCATGAAGCGTAGGCGGCCTATGGTGCCAACAACAGGCTTGTGCTTGGCCATAAAGTCTTTGGACTCTTTGAGCAGCTCAGGAGCTTCCCACTTGCCGCGCTTGAGGTCGATCAGATACAAGTTCCCATCTTCACCAAGACCACCACAAAGCAATGCTGACCAATCGTTGTGCTCTTTGGGCTTTTGCGCGGTGTCCACCCACACGCCACGCCACTTGAGCGCAGGCAAGGTGGCGTAAGGCAAGAGCCACTCGGAACGAATCAGGCCGCCGCCGAGCTTTTTAGGCTGCTGCATGTATTGGCTGCTGAACGTATAGCGGCTGACCTGAGCACCTGCTTTGTCAGTACCGCCCTGCTCCAGCTGGAGCAATGAGCGCAGCGACTCTTTAAGTGGCCAATAGCTTTGGCGGCCTTGGTCATCGCGCTCTACGTCTTTCGGCACCAGTTTTTGGATATGCTTTGGCAGCGCCTCGATGTAATCGTCATCAATCAATGCAGGGACGCTGAACAACTGCCAATCGCCGGGCAAGCCACCACCCATCAAAAACCCTGTGGGGTCGTCAACGTGTAGGCGCTGCATGATCATGATGATCGGCGTATCACTTTTGGCTTTACGACTATTGACCGTGTTGATGATCTGCCGATTAGCCTTATCACGAGCAATCTTGCTAAACGCATCTTCGGGCTTGAGCGGGTCATCCAAGATGATCGCACCGGTAAACCCTTCGTTTAGCGTACCAGCTCGACGACCAGTAACCTGCCCACCCATTGAAGCTGCATAGACGTGGCCAGCATTAAAGCCGTCCACCTCGGTTTTCCAGTTGGATTTTGCATCTGTATCGCTGGCAATGTTGACGCGCCACATACGCTGAAAGTCTGGACTCTTGACGATGTTGCGAGCTGTAGCTGATACGTCATCAACCAATGATTGGCTGAACGACAAATACAAAAACCGTGAGCGCGGATTGAGTGCGATGCCTCGTGGCATCAGATTGGTCATCAGCTCAGTTTTGCCCGCCCCTGGTGGGACGTTGATCACGGCATTGGCAATCCGGCCAGCAATCACCTCGTCAATCACCCAAGCGATGTAGACATGATGCCAGTTGACGCTGAACTTAAAATCCATCCGTGGCTTGAAAAAGCGGCGCGTGAAGAACAGGTGATCCTGCTCACACATCACTCGCTCAACAGCAAACACAGCACCAGCATCAATGTCAGTACTCATCTTTCAGCGCCTTTGCGATTGCCTCAGCAGCTTCGGGAGTCATTTGATAGATGTTTTGCTCAAGTGGCTTGCCGTCAGCACCAGTGATCTCTTTGCGGTTAGTGAATGCGCCACCCTCGTCCTTAGCTGCCTGCTCAAGCGTTTTGAGTATCAACAGGCTGTTTTTCCCTGCCCCGTTAATAACGCGCTGCATTAACTGCAAGCGATACGCAAGGTTTGCGATGGGGACGTGCTGTGGGTTTTCCAAAAACTGTTTGCGAGTGGCTTCAAACTCTGCCTTGAGTTCAGCAGAAAGGTTTTGGCCAGCACGTTTCGTTGGGTCGTACTTCTCACAATTTTGTTTGGTGACCACAACCTTAAATTCTTGGTAGACGGCCTCTGCTGTTTCAGACGGTGTATTGAATACAGCAAGCGACCGCACAATAAAGAGTTTTACCTCTTTTTTTATCTGTGCCATAACTCACCATCCGTCTACCTACGTCTACCAAAGCAGACAAATTTTTTTAAGCGAGACGCAATAAGCATGTCCCGCAAGCGTGAGCAATATTTGCCCGTGATACCTCTGGTGACCTGTTTGCCACCTCCACCATTTTGCGTACATCGTCAGTCATACCGTACCGACGCACCACACCCACAAATTCTTCAACGTCATGCGATGCAATCATCAGCGATGGCTCACCAGTCGTTTGATTAAACTTGGGCAATCCAAACTCATCTCTGGCTTGAGCGATGTGATACAGCTCATGTTCTACCAACATGCAAAAATCAGCATCGCTGCAATTACGGCAATACTCAGCATCTAGTGTGATGAGATATTGAGGCACTCGACCAAACCAATGAGCCATCTGAGACTCTTGTCTGGACTTCTGCCATCCACCAGCACGAAAAGCCACCTTTTCACACGTCCCCAAGACTCGCTTGGCCTTTTGTGTGGCTTCTACATCAGCCCACAAAAAAGACAGTCTTGGCATATCCAAGCAATCAAGGTGCTGATGGTCTGGGTTATAGATGGGGTGTAACGGATTCAGAATGGTGTCTTGCAACCAAATAAAGACCTCTGGCGCAGCAACAAAATCAACATTAGACCGAGGCGGCGGCATTGGTCTGCTTAATGACGACTCGGTGGGCTCTGCTGTCTTTTTTGATTTTCTCGGCATAGTTGCGCACTCACAATTTAATGCGATGCCCTGTAGCGCGAGCACCACGATCTAACGCTGTTTGTACCTCATCACGGGTTTTCACATACTGCTGATACGAACGCGACCGCGACATGCAAAACGCCACAGCACCGCCAACCATGATCAACATCACCACAAACAAGAAAGCCAAAACAAAC
>ERZ650304.364-NODE-364-length-25525-cov-5.376207_pt1 | contig 25525 bp, 25 predicted proteins | sample MGYA00376240_ERZ650304 | MGnify/ENA primary metagenome ERZ650304 (study PRJEB26733, sample SAMN07839271) | wastewater metagenome | biome: small river; feature: stream; material: water | place: USA: North Carolina | collected 2016-03-01 ... | reverse complement strand
AGCTTTATCTCGCCCTTGTCGTATCCTGTAGTCTTCTCTTCACCATCTGCATTCTGGTACGTAAGCTGCTTGCTTTTATTGTCGATGGAGATAAATCGACGATTCTTTAACCGTCCAGACTCCATAATCTGGATAGGTGACCAATGTTCATCAAGCTGACGACCGGCCACAGTCTCAAGTGTCTTGCGTGCTAATGGAACATTAGCTAGAACCTTTTCAATAGAAGGCACGAAGAAACCAGCACGGTACTTCTTGTGACTTCGTTCAACACCCATGTCTATGCCCAGTTCACCTGCCACACCTATAAAGTCATCGACAAAGTAGTCCGCGAAGTTTCGGTCGCTGCCATCGGGAGCCGGGATATCACAAAGAGGCATGCCAAGATACTGCTCAAACTCAGCTGGAATATTCACAGGAATCTTACGAAGTCCATCGAGATCATCCACGAACTGGATATGACGCGCCTCTCGGCCACGTCGCCTAAGCTCTAGCATGATAGCATCTGAGGTAATAATCTCGCGCAGGTGACCAAAGTGATACGTTCCCGAAGGAGATGCACCGGACTCAATTAAAATCTCACCGGTTGGATACCGGTCGATAATCTGGTCAACAAGTTGGTTTAGCCATTGCATTTGCTTTATTCTACCCCATTCACCCCTGTAAATCCAGCCTTAGTACAGCTTGCCACCAAGTGGAACAGCCTTATCGGTCGTAATGAGCATACAGTTATCCGTGCCGTCAGGAATACCAAGCGTCAAAACTTCACTCATAAATGGCCCAATTTGCCGTGGCGCAAGGTTAACAACCGCAAGCACTTGCTTGCCCTTAAGCTCTTCCTTTGTATAGTTAGCAGGAAGTTGCGCACTAGACTTCTTAACGCCAAGCTCTTCCCCGAAATCAATGGTCAGCTTATATGCCGGCTTACGTGCCTCAGGAAAATCCTGGATGTCTATAATCTGCCCAACTCGAATATCTACCTTCTCGAAGTCATCGTAACTAATAAGCATATGTGTACCTGTTACTAGGAGATATCTACAATCTTGTAGGTAGTAGTCTCAGCAGGAGTGGTAATCTCTACTTCATCACCCTCTTTTTTGCCAAGAAGTGCCTGACCAATAGGTGATTCATCTGAGATCTTACCATTCAGCGGATCTGCCTCAACAGTACCAACTACTTGGAATTCTTTAGTGGTACTACCACCGTTCTTAAGCTTCACCTTAGAGCCAATCTGGACCTTGCTGTCACCTTTTGGCTTAGTAATAACCTTCACGTTCTGTAGGATGTTCTCGATTTCAGCGATTCGGCCTTCAGCACGTTCCTGCTCCTGACGAGCTGAGCTATATTCGGCGTTCTCACTTAAATCACCGAATTCTCGAGCAGTTTTAATGCGGTCTGCAAGTTCGCCTCGCTGACCAACAAGTCCTGCGTGCTCTTGCTTTAGTTCTTCTACACCTTCTTTGGTTAACAAATACTCTTTCTTCATAATTATTCTCCTTCTACCTTCTTTAGCAGTTATTGTTGTCTAGCCCCTGGATACCCCTGATGGTGTGGCTAGGAATTCCAGTATATCATCAATGGCTAGCATCCGCGGCTCTGTTTCTGTGCGGCCCTTTAATTCGTGTTGGCCCGCTGCCACGGTCTTTTCACTAACCACTAATCGATATGGAATGCCCATCAGGTCGGCATCAGCAAATTTCTGGCCTGGGCGGGTGTCACGGTCGTCCCAGAGCACTTCGATACCTGCGTCCGTCAGTTGCTTATAGATTGCCGCAGCCTCATCGTTAACGTCACCGATCGTGGCCATATAGACCTTAAACGGTGCAATATTCTCCGGCCACACCAAACCTTTGTCGTCACATAGTAGCTCGGCAATGGTACCCACTAGTCGACTGACTCCGATGCCATAACAGCCCATGATAACCGGATGATTTTTACCTTCTGCATCGTCGACAGTTATTTCAAACGGCTCAGTAAACTTAGTACCAAGGCTAAAGATGTTACCTACTTCAATGGCCTTAACTTCTTCCAGGTCTTCACGCTTCAGCCCGATGTGCTCGATAACGTCATCGGTGAATACTTCCTTGTTAATAGCGATGCCCTTGGCGCGGTCGAGGTAGATAATATCCTCACCTGCTTCAGATAGTGTCTGGAATTCATGACTAAACTTGCTGAATACTCCACCGCTAGCAAAGGTCTTAAAGGTTCGTTCACCGATACCGAGACGAGCGTAGACTCGGTCGTAAGCCTCGGCAACCTTCTCATAGAACTCTTCATGCTGGTCCTGCGTCAGTGCATAGGAATACATATCCTTCATGAGGAACTCTCGTCCACGCATAAGACCACTTTTAGAACGTAGTTCATTCCTGAACTTCGTCTGAATCTGGTATGGTGCAAACGGCAAATCCTTATATGAGTTTAGATAGGACTTCACGATAGGAGATAGGTTCTCTTCGTGTGAGAAGCCTAGACCAATATCTGCTCCGTTCGCAAGCTTGGTCTTAAACCAGTTGTCTACAACCTTGTCGTCCCAACGGCCGGTCTTCTCATACCGCTCCTTAACCTGAAGTGCTGGCATTTGAATCTCTTGTCCGCCGATGGCGTCCATTTCATCACGAACAATATCCGCGATCTTGTTGAGTACCTTTAAGCCGAGCGGTAGGTAGCTATATACTCCAGCCATCTCTTTATGCACAAAACCGGCCTGAATTAGCAGCTGTGCGTTCTTAGCAGTCTCGTCTGCAGGGACATTCTTGCTCGTCTTAGTGAATAGTCCTGACATTTTCATAATTTTCTCCTTTTTCTTTCTCTTGGTAGTAGCCTATTAAAAAACGGCCCCTTGGCCGTCGTATCACTTATTTTTGGGATAATCTAGCCAAGCCTCCGTTGTGTGAGCGGGGTGACCGGCTTCATGATTGCAAGTGATTTATGGTAAATCATACCCCCACTATACTATGTTTTGGTTCTCAGACAAGATGAAAAACAAACAGACTTAAGAAGGCTATTAAGTTCTTTAGAGCATGCAAACAGATAGGTGCCCACAAATTCCCGGTCCGTTCCTTGAGGTTAATAAGGACCATAGACAAAATAAAGGTATCGATTGCTGCTACCCATAGCAGCGGCGCTCCACTACCAGCCTGCAAATGAGCCACTCCAAAAATAACACTAGTGAGTAATGCTGCTCTTAGCCGTGGCAGTTTCTGCTTGAGACCTGTATACAGGAAGCCTCGAACGACCAGCTCTTCAACCAGCGGCGGAAGAATGACAAGACTAATAAATACAAAGGGCAGTTGTGCTGAGCCTACTTTATCGAAGCCTAGCTGTTGTTTCTGGTCCAGATCAACGGCCGGTATAAGCACCTCTACGAGCTTAGAGGCCACGATAAAGAGCGCGATATAGACCCCGTAACCAAGTATTGCGTACCCACCATCCCGGAATTTTGGTCGACCTTTGAACCCAATGGTCTTGAGGTTTGCTTTACGCCGCTTCAAGAATAAAAGCAATAACCCAACGGTAACTATTTGAATAGCAGACCCTAAGATAAACTGGCTATATACTGAACCGCTAAACCAATCTGATATACGGTCTTGATTCCAGCCCATGACACCAAGTACCACAGCAAATATCATGCCTACGAAAAGCTGACTAAAGAAGTAAATAAAGAGGGTTACCGCTGCAGACTCCAGGGGTGACCAGCGTATCCCCTTTTCACTTTCCTGCCCCTTCAAGAAATACGATACAAACCCGAATAGCCCTAAGAGGTACAGTATGGGGACAATAATAGTACCTGCCGTAACTTCTCCAAACAGGCTGAGTAGAGGCGCCATCTAGAGCCTCTTAATGTCTACAAAGGTAATAACGGCCATGAGCGCCAGTAGGAACATAAAGCCCGTACCGTGGATACGTTCTTCAGTTTCCTGACTTAACGGCTTACGGAGCACCAGACGATATAACAATGTTACGAATAATCGCCCACCGTCGAGAGCTGGGATAGGTAGTACATTCATAATTGCCAGCGTCAGTGAAATAAGCGCAATGATCATAATCATAAATTGGATACCGATAGTACTGCTATCCTTTAGGAGTACAAAGATACTTACCGGACCAGCTACCTGCTCACTGGCCTGCTTACCGTGCCCACGAAGTGCATTCCATGCAGCCGTTCCGAGGCCCTTAAAGGTCGCGATCGTAAACTGCTTCATCGTCCCAGCAGCCACAACAGGTGCTGACCATGTTGAGCGCGTTAGGGTAAATTCACCGGGTGAAACACCTAAATACCCCTTGGGATTGTCTGTCTTACGACTTTCTTCTACGGTTTTCTTGTCACGGAGCTGCGCAGACAGGGTACGATCCTTGCCATCTCGCTTGACCGTAATGTCTACCTTCTGGCCAGCGAATTGCTGTGTTATAACCGGCAATGAACTGGCAGCCTCAACTGACTTTTGGTGACCTTTCGGCCCAATAGCAACGAAGGTATCTTTGACCTGCAGACCTGCCTCAGAAGCCGGTGATCCATCTTCGACTGACCCAACCAATACTTGGTTCCGCACTACTTTAGCATCTGACTGTACGACAAACTGGTCGTCGATAAGCTTTGGCATGCCTACTAGGGCTAATATTGTAAACAGCACAAAAGCCGCCAACAGATTCACCCCAACACCGGCTAGCATAATAGCTATCTTGGTTCGCAGCCGCGCTGCACCAAAGCTACCCCTAGCTTTAGCTGAGTCATGCTCACCTTTTAATCGTACAAATCCACCAAGTGGCAGCCAGTTAATGGTAAACAGGAGACCACTCTTTAGCTTCTTCCCCCAAGCTTTTGGTGGGAAGCCCAGACCAAACTCTTCAACTTCTACTCCGCCCCTGCGAGCAACATAGAAATGACCAAGCTCGTGTATTACGACGAGACCGATAAACATCAGAAGCCCAAGGATTAGCAGGAGTATAGTCACTTACTTACCAAACCTTCTCTGTCGGGCAGCAAAGTCGTCGAGTGCTGTTTGCATGTCAGCTTCGGTAAATGCTGGCCAATGTACATCTGTAAAATACAACTCACTATATGCAGCCCGCCACAGCATGAAGTTGCTAATGCGTTGCTCGCCCGAAGATCTAATAATCATGTCGACAGCTGGTACTTCTGGTCTGTATAGGTTTTTCTCGATCAGCTCCGGCGTAATCTCTGTGATACCCGAATCTTTAGCCAGAAGCTTGTTCACTGCAGTAGCAATTTCCTGCTGGCCACCGTAGTTAAGACAGAGTAGTAACGTGCCGCCCGTATTATCTTTGGTACGCTCCTCAGCACTCGCCATAGCCTTGAGAACACTTGGAGACAAGCGTTCTTCTTCCCCCAAGAACTGCACTTTAATATTCTGCTTATCCAGCTCTTTAATCTCGTTCTTTGAGACCCAAATAAGCAGCTTCATGAGGTAGTCTACTTCTTCAGTAGAGCGCTTCCAGTTCTCGGTTGAGAAAACGTAGGCCGAAACGTACTTAACTCCGCGATCAAAGGCGTACTTAGCAACCGTCTTGAGGTTTTCGTAGCCCTTCTTGTGCCCCTCCATGGTCGGAAGCCCTTTGTCTTTCGCCCAACGACGATTACCATCAAGAATAAGACCAAGGTGGGTCGGTACAGTTAAAGTAGGGTCAGACATATGGGACAATTATACCGGATTAGACCTAAACGGTCATGATTTCTTGTTCTTTTGCTTTGGCGACGGCTTCAGCATCAGCCTTAGCTTTAGTCATCGCTTCTTCTACTTGTGCTGCATAGCGCTTAGCATCATCTTCGCTGATATCTTTATCTTTCTTAGCCTGGTCGAACTCATCTAACGCGTCATGTCGGACGCCACGCATTCGCACCATGCAATCCTCAAGCTTGGTACCCACCTGCTTGGTAATTTCTCGGCGTCGCTCTTCAGTCAGTGGCGGAATACTAATGCGCACCACTCGACCGTCATCGGATGGATTAAAGCCAAGACTCTGATTGTCGCGAATTGCAGTAGAGATTGCCTGCAGGTTACTGGGGTCAAACGGTGTAATTTGGAGAAGTTGTGCCTCTGGAGCGGTCACATTAGCTACTTGATTTAATGGCATAGGGCTACCATAAGCCTCAACCATAACACCATCCAGCATACCCGCACTGGCGCGACCGGTACGTAATCTCTTTAATTCTTCTTCAAAATGACTAACCGCCTCGGCTAGCTTGGCTTTAGCTTGATCAACAACCTGATTTGGACTCACTGTAACTCCTTACTTTTCTCCTATTAGTATACACCAGGAAAGTCGACCCGGCAGATATGGTTAGTTGACGTAAAAGTAATCAAATGTTATTATAAGTCTCAGTAACCAGTCAGCATTGACACATATCTCGTAAATGGTCGCTTGAGATATGCCGAGCTAATAGCGAATCCACGGCTGCCTCTCTTTATATGAGGGCCGCATCACACGACGGCTACTTATATTATGTATGGAGAAATATTAACGTGCCGAGTCCCCGAGAGTTAGACAGAATCACTATTGATTTAGGTGGAGCAAAAGTCCTCGATATTGATACTTTCCTGCAGCGCAAAGCTGAAACGGGAGCTATTACCGAGGAACAATTAGCTGCTCGACAAGCCCGCTTAAAGGCTGCCCGCCTCATGACCAAGGCTGGCTTGCTTGATGATACTCCACGTATTTATGGGGCTACTGCGGACGAAGAGCTCATGATCTTCCCCCATTTCAAGCCGCGAACTATAAAACCCATGTCCGTCGCTCAGCAGACCGCCCATGATCTCAGCATCCTGGAAGGTACTTTCGACAAGCGTAACAGTGACATACAACGCACACTAAGAGGCAAGCTCCTTACCCGCATTGATGCCGATGAAATCCCTGTTAACTACTGGATCGGTGTTCACAACTTATTTGGAAATGGTCGCCCTCCGCTCGTTCCAGAGTTTTTCTCTGAAATGTACGAAAAGTTTGCAGCCGACTTTAATATGACTCCTATGGAGTCACTCCAAAAACTCCAGGTTGGATTTTTTACTGTCTCTGCATGCTTCGGCGCTCGCATTATGGATGAACAAGGACGCCCGCGCTACATGGAAGCCGTCCAACTAGCAGAAGAGGCTTGGCCACCGAAGATCGACATGATCAAAGCCACTTTCTCAGAAGAATTCTTATCTCAAAAAGGCAATAGCGGTAGCGAGCAATCTCTACAGTCGAATGTTCCTATAATTGTTGGGTAAACTAAAAGCTCCGAGGACAAACCTCGGAGCTTTTTAGAACAATTTTGTTTGCGTAGTACTTAGCTAACTTCGCCAAGTGCAAGTCGCTCAAAGCGACGTACAACAACGTTCTCACCAAGACGTGCGTTAGCTTCTTTTACAAGATCGCCAACGGTCTGGTCTGGGTTCTTTACGAATGGTTGGTTAAGTAGACAAAGTTCAGCAAAGTGCTTCTTGAGCATGCCTTCCACAATGTTATCCAGCATGTTATCTGGCTTGCCTTCACCCTTAGCCTTTTCGGTAAACTCAGCCTTCTTGGCCTCTCGGTCTTCAGCTGGAATATCTTCGAGGCTTACGTATACCGGAGCGGCTGCTGCAACATGCATAGCAACATCTTTAACGAGCTCAGAAAAACCTTCGGTGCGAGCAACGAAGTCAGTCTCACAGTTAACTTCCACCAACACGCCGATACGGTTATCATGGTTATAGGTACCAATAACACCGGCACGAGCTTCACGCTCACCACGCTTTTCAGCCTTGGTTAGGCCTTTTTTGCGCATAGCCTCAAGTGCCTTATCAAAGTCACCACCAGCTTCTTCAAGTGCTTTCTTAGCGTCGGTCAGACCAACACCAGAAAGGCTTTTTAGTCGCTTAATGTCTTCAATAGATACGTTCATTATTTGTCTCCCTCACCCTTATCTGCTGCTGGCTTGGTAGCCTTTTGTTTGCTCTTACCTTCGGCGATTGCCTGCTTGATGTAATCAAGGATCAGGTCGATGGTCTTAATAGCGTCGTCGTTAGCAGGAATAACAAAGTTAATATCAGTTGGATCTACGTTGGTATCGGCAATAGCAATGGTCTTAAGACCAAGCTTCTTAGCTTCGCGTAGTGCGTTAGCTTCGTTAATAACATCAACGACGAACACTGCACCAGGTCGAGCATCAAGATCCTTGATACCACCGTATTGGTGGTTCATCTGGTCAATTTCTTCTTGGAAACGCTGTACTTCAAGTTTGTTGTACTTAGATTCAAGCGCGCCAGCAGCCATTCGAGTCTCAAGATCCTTGAGGTGCTTGATACGCTCACCAATGGTTTGCTTGTTAGTAAGCATACCGCCAAGCCATCGCTCAGTTACGTATGGCATGCCTGTTTCCAGAGCCGCAGCTTTCACGATATCTTTAGCTTGTCGCTTAGTACCTACAAATAGAATTTGCTTGCCTTCGCTAACCTGCTTAGTAATAAATGGTAATACTTCTTCCAGAGCCTCTACAGTTTTTGTAAGGTCGATAATGTGTGTACCGTCTCGCTTACTGTGAATGTAAGGAGCCATTTTAGGGTGCCAACGACTGGTCTTATGACCAAAGTGTGCTCCTGCGCCCAATAGTTGTTTAATGTCTACTTCTGTAGCCATAGTTGATAAATCCTTTCACTTCGGTGGAGTACTGCCCGGACCGCCCTACATGAGTCGGTACAGGAGGATTAATTACTCACCTGCTTAATTAATAGTGAGCCTATTGTAACAGATTACATTGCCTGCTGCAACAGATGAAGGAGAGCTTCAGCCTCTTCGAAGCTAACAAGTCCAACTCCCTCGGATCGATCATTCATAATTAGATCGATTTCAGCGCCAGCCACGAGCTCCTCTATGGCATGCGGCTCTTTTGCATTTGGCTCATATGATTCTGAAGCCATATACCTCTGATGTTCGGCGAGCTCTTCCTTAATTATGTCCTCAAAAGTTGGCTCATCATTAGCAACGTGCTCAAGATCAACAATCCCCCTTCGAATACTCATCTCTTCCATTTGCCTTTGGAACAGTTGCCCTCCAAGCTCATTCGATTGTAAGTTAGTAACTACTCTCGTAAGTAGCCCTTCTGAGCTTCTATGCAAAAGTATACTTCCGTCTTTTCCTTCCCAAATCTGATACTCCAAGTCTTGCCGCAACGAACGAGGAGCGACATGCGACTCAACACTATGGACTAAACTTACCTCTCCTCTGAGGGTATGGTTTTCACCTGGTACAAGCTCTACATCATAGGCCGAACAATAAATAGCGGTTCTCCCTGCACTTCGAGCAAAACGCGTAAGCCACATGTTATTCCGATAAAATCTTCGTATGGTTTCGGGTGACATGTCTACAAAACTACCCAGTATCTCGTCTCTGCCTGTTGAGTCAAAGCTCCCCAATGCGTAGACATCATAAAAGGAGTTATGAAGAACATCAGGCAGACTCTCTGTTGGCGTAACTGGCAACTCAAGATTAAGATCACCGTCAATAGTGCGAAGCTGCCCAATCAAAGCTTCTGCCTGCTCAGGAGTCGATAATTCTAGGCCCGGTGATACCATAATTAATACAATTATAAAACTTTTGTATCTTAAATGCAAATAGTAGTTGACCATGTGACCCCTGATGTGTATAATTAGGCCTTGATTATGAAAAAAGATATCCACCCCAAGAACTACCGCCTTGTGGTCTTCAAGGACCTCAACAACGACCAAATGTTCCTCACCCGCTCTACTGTAGCTACTGAGGAAACTGTTAAGTATACCGATGGTAAGGAATACCCTCTGGTAAGCGTCCATATTAGCAGCGCTTCTCACCCATTCTTTACTGGTCAGGAAAAGATGATCGACATCGAAGGTCGTGTTGACCGCTTCAAGGCTCGTCAAGATGCCGCTGCCGCTCGTAAAGAAGCAGCTATGAAGAAAGCTGGCAAAGTTCGTACCAAGAAGAATGCCGACGAAGTTGACGCCCAGAAGATTGGCGCACCTTCAGCAAAGCGATAACTAGATTTCATTAAAAACGGTCAGATCATATTGGTTCTGACCGTTTTCTTTTATACTGGATAGGAACATGAGTAAAGAACAAGCCCTCCGAGACGAACTTACAAGCCTTCAAGCTGAGCTCCAAGACCCAGCTATCTTTAGTTCTACCCGCTATCCGAAGCTAGCTAAGCGCCAGAGCGAACTAGAAAAGACGGTAAATCTCTTTGACCGACTTTCTAGTCTTAACTCGGAAGAAACAGAAGCCAATACCCTCAGCCAAGATAGCGATCCTGAAATTGCTACTATGGCCAAAGAGGAGTTGTCGGCCATTGCCGAACAACGAACGACAATTGAATCTGAACTCGCAGAACTGCTTACTCCCAAAGACCCTAACGACGAACACGATGCTATCGTAGAAATCCGTGGTGCCGCCGGTGGCGACGAAGCCAGCCTGTTTGCTGGCGATCTTTTCCGTATGTATACCCGTTGGTGTGAAACCAAGGGCTTTAAGGTAGAGCTTATCGAGGAAAGCCCCAGTGAAGTTGGCGGCTTCAAGGAAGTCATCTTCGCCGTTCGAGGTGTAGAAGTATACAAGGCTCTTAAGTTTGAGGCTGGTGTACACCGAGTACAACGCGTTCCGAGTACCGAATCCCAGGGACGCATTCATACCAGTACCGTAACGGTATCTGTACTACCTGAAGCTGAAGAAACAGATATTGAGATTAACCCGAGCGACCTGAGAATTGATGTATACCGCAGTAGTGGCCATGGTGGACAGAGCGTTAACACGACAGACTCTGCCGTACGTATTACGCACATCCCTTCCGGCCTAGTCGTAACTTGCCAGGATGAGAAGTCTCAGATAAAGAACAAAGATAAGGCAATGGGTGTTCTGCGCTCACGGCTGCTCCAGATAAAGATCGACGAAGAACAGAAGCAACTCAGTGACGCCCGAAAGAAACTTATCGGTTCTGGTGATCGTAGCGAGAAGATTCGTACCTACAACTTCCCGCAAGACCGTATAACCGACCACCGTATTGGATACAGCCGGAGTAATATTCCCGGAGCACTGAGTGGTGACATCGAGGATATTATTACTGCCCTCCAAGACGCCGAACGACAGATTATTAGTGATGAAAATAACTGATTGGCTCACGGCCAATACTAAAACTCTTGAAGCCGCCGATGTACCCACTGCTCGTCTGGACTGTTTAGTCCTGCTTGAGGATCTACTCGGCAAAAATAAGGCCTCGATTCTGGCTCATATGAATGAAACCCTTACTAGTGATCAATTGAGCACACTTCGTACCCAGGTCGAGAACCGAGCAAAGCATATTCCGCTCGCCTTTATCCGCGGACGCACCGAATTCTATGGTAGAGAGTTCATTGTCACCGAAAATGTACTCGAACCACGTCCCGAGTCCGAGACGATGATCGACTTGCTCAAAAAAATTAACAAGATTACCACAATTATCGACGTAGGTACTGGCTCAGGCGCACTGGCTATTACGACTGCGCTAGAATTACCTCACGCAAAAACACATGCCATAGACATCGACCCTAAATGCTTAGACATTGCTCGTAAGAACGATGCCAAGCATAGAACAAATATTACGTTTCACCAAGGTGATCTTGTAGACCCCATCCCAAACAAAATACTACAAGGAGCGACGCTACTAGCAAACCTTCCGTATGTACCTAATGACTACGCCCTCAACCAGGCAGCTATGAATGAACCACGTATTGCTATCTTTGGTGGCAAGGACGGACTTGATTTGTATCGACAGCTCTTTGAGCAAATCAGTGTCAAATCCCGTCCCAGCCACATCCTCACCGAAAGCCTACCATTCCAGCACCAAGACCTGCGGTCAATCGCTCTGCAGCACGGCTATATCCAGACTACAGAGGATGACTTTATTCAGGTTTTTACTGCGTCGGAGCAGCTTCAAGCGTAGCAGTAATCTTCTGTTCTTTACCGTCACGGTTAACGGTCAACGTTACCTTGTCGCCGACACTGTGACGTCCGAGTACTGACGTTAGGCTATTACTCTCATTGATAGATACATCGTCAATCTTAGTAATGATATCCTTCTCTTTGAGTCCTGCCTTCTGTGCTGGACTATCTTCAAGTACTACAGCTTGGCCTTGAGAAGGCGCAAGATACGCCCCTCGCTTAACATCTAGATTGTACTGATAAGCAACGTCATCAGTGAGGCTTATATATCGTACTCCAAGGTATGGTCGTAGCAACTTACCTTCCTTGAGGACACTCTTCACAAGTCCCTGCAAGTCATTAATAGGAATAGCAAAGCCGATATTCTCGGCGTTACCGGCAACAGCAGTATTAATACCAATTACTTCTCCACTTGTATTAACGAGGGGGCCACCGGAGTTACCCTGGTTAATTGCCGTATCTGTCTGGAATAGGTTCTGCAGTGTCTCACTACTGCCGCCACTCTCGTCGCCAGCCTCAACACTACGACCAAAGCCCGAGATAATACCGCTGGTAACAGTATTCTGGAACTGGCCTAGTGCATTACCGATAGCAACTACCTTGTCGCCTACCTGTACTTTGCTTGAGTCAGCCAACTTAGCGGCCTTCAAAGTCTTGCCTTGCTTGTCCTTAATCTTTAGAAAAGCTACATCAAGTGAGTCGCTCTCACTAGTCCGGCCGATGACTTCTACATCTTTCAGCGTTGTGCCGTCTGACAATGTAACCGTCACTGCGTTAGTGCCAGCCGGTACTACGTGACGGTTAGTAATGATAACCCCGTCCTCACTAATAATAACTCCGGTGCCCGCACTCTGTTGCTGCACTGTTTCACCAAAGATACTTCGAGCACTTGCACCCGTAACATTTACTGAGACTACGCTCGGTCCAACATTTTTAGCTATTTCACTGATAAGCTGACTCTCGCTAGAAACAATCTGTTGTCTCGCCTCAGTTGACTGATTGTTAGTTGAGCCATTAGAACCTTGTCCAAGCCAACCCCCAAGAAACCCTAAGCTTAGACAAGCCAAAAGCAGGAGCGCCACTTTAGCGCTAGTCGTCTTTTTCTCATGAGTTTTACTACTACTCACCTCTTTCAATGGGCTAGAAATCGGCATTATTGGTTCGCGCTCTATGAGAGCTTTATCTTCTTCGTTATCCATACCCCTCCCTTTTACTTCTCTTAGATAGCTTTATCACCCCAGTCGGAAAATGTCAGAACAATCATTACGACTGCAAAAACTACAAACACAATCTGTCGCCTCAATACTATCGACATACGGTCAGACTTTTCTAAGTAATAAATACCGCCTAGACCGAACCCAATAACAGATAGCAGTAAAGCCGGTTGAGCAATTGGTCCGTAAAATAACAACCAGTGCCCCAGTATCCATAACGTAGCTGCCGAGAAATAAGCCCATACGAGCGCAAGATAACGGGTCATTCCCTCTTCGAAATTCGCAAAGAAGTGTCGTGCCGACATATAGCTAACGAGCCATGCCCCTACAACTAATACTGCAAGCGGTGAGCTACCCCAAGCTATAAGCAACGCCGTCAGACCAACCGACTGAGCTACTAATGCCTGCAGTGAAATACCGAGTGCCGTAGACTGTGGCTTTAGAACGATCAACCAGACTCCATACAAGACTGCCCACAGTAGCTGGAAGACCTGGGCATCACTGTGAATCATAAATATTAGCGCTGACAAACCAACCACGATATCGACCGCATTAGCACGAATGTTAGCTGGCCAGTGACGAGGCTTCACCGCGAACATGCGCCACTTACTTAATAGGATCAATGCTACACCTAATTGTAGCTGGAAGAATCCGAGGCGCACCAAGACAAAGAGAAGTGTTGGCAACAAACACGTAAGCAGGATATGGATAATGTGAGAAAAGCCAGCAGCAGGTTTGATTTTAGAAGTTATTTGTCCCATTTCGTTTACTAATTATAGCAAATTGCCTGAAAGTTTGCTGAGATATACCGTGACTACTGATAACGTATATGTTTGTTGGCAGTCCTTACTATTTCCAGTATAGTGAGAAGCCATGGACGACAATACCGAACAACCACAACCCGTCATCGTTGACGCGACAGCTACCCCTGAGCCAACCACCTCTACCGACCCAAATCTACAGGACAATATTGTCTCTACGACTGAGGATCCGAGTCAAGCATCAGATGGTGCCAGTAAGAAAGAGGGCATTAAGGGAATTCTATCTACTGTCGCAATCCTAGTAATCGCGCCTATAATCGCTCTAAGTCTCACACTATTTGTATTCCAATCATATGAAGTAGATGGGCCAAGTATGGAAACTACCCTACAGAATCATGACCGTCTCATTGTCTACAAGTTACCGAAGACTATAGCTCGCCTTACTGGCAATAACTACCTCCCAAAACGGGCCGAGATTGTGATCTTTACCCGAAAGGACAATATAGAATTCGGGAGTAGCAAACCCCGGCAACTCATTAAGCGAGTTATCGCGCTGCCTGGGGAGCGCGTTGTCGTAAAAGACGGTAGTATCACCGTATATAACCAAGAACACCCTGAGGGTTTCAACCCTGACCAAATTGCACCATATGGCAAGGTTATAACTACCACCAGTGGTGATGTAGACCTTACCGTCCCAGAAGATAGCATCTACGTCTGTGGTGACAACCGCCCGCAGTCTCTTGATTCCCGTTCCTTCGGTCCCGTACCTATGAAAGATCTCGTCGGTAAACTTTCACTACGCGTCTACCCCTTTGGCAAGGGTCAGAAATTCTAATCCACCCCAGTAGCTACGCATAAACTGCTGCCTAGCATATTCCGATCTTACTATAATTATTTAGCTTTTGAGATAAGCGTAAGTATACGCTTAAGCTCGGCATCTGACTTGAAAGCAATCTCAAGCTTCCCACCCTTGGCTGTTCGTCGAAGAGTAACCGGAGTTTTTAGTACCTTAGCAAGATTCTCGGTTTGTGCCGTCTTGGTAGCTACCTTCTTCTTAGCTGCCGTTGGTGCCGTAGCCCCTTCACGGTGAGCCACAACATACCGTTCAGCCTGTCGAACTGACCATGAATGCTGGAGAATTAACTTCAGTAGTTCAAGCTGGGCACTTTTATCCTTAAGCCCTAGTATCGTTCGAGCATGACCCTCACTTATCTGCTTGGCGCGCAAGGCATTCTGCCCTTCTTCAGGTAACGTCAGTAGGCGTGCCATATTCTGTACGGTCGTAGCAGCCTTGCCCAGACGCTCACCGATAGCCTTGTAGTCTAGACTGAACTGGTCACGTAGGTACTGAATAGAGGCTGCTTGTTCCAGGGGCGAAAGATTTACCCGCTGTACATTCTCTACCAGTGCCAGCTCTAAACGCTCTAGCTGCTCTACTGATCTAATCACTGCCGGTACAGACTTTAAGCCCGCTAATTTGGCTGAACGCCACCGTCTTTCGCCCGCGATGATGTAATACTTGTCTGCATTAGGTGTTACCACTAGCGGCTGCAAGATACCGTGATTCTTAATAGAGGCAGATAGTCCTTTAAGCTCATCTTCGTCAAAGATAAGGCGAGGCTGATCAGGGTTGGCCATTAAGTCTTCAACTTTGAGCTTTACGATCTTTTCTTCTCCAGATGTCAGGATAGAAGCATCGAAGTTCTGTGGAATAAGCGAGTCAAAGCCTCGACCTAATTTAGATGGTTTATTACTTGGCACGACTCTCTACCTCCTTAGCAAGATTCTTGTAACTACGAGCACCCTTAGACCACTTGTCATGCTCCAATATAGACTTACCAAAGCTTGGTGCTTCTGCAAGGCGCACATTTCGCGGAATAATAGTCTCGAATAACTTGTCGCCAAAGTGTTTCTTTAATTCTTGGACAACCTGGTCAGACAATGATGTGCGGCCATCATACATGGTCACTACGATTCCAAGCAGATCCAGTGTTGGGTTTAGACCTTGGCGGACACGCTGGATTATTTCTAGTAACTGACCAAGCCCCTCGAGTGCGTAGTATTCAGCTTGAACCGGTATAAGCACTGAGTTCGCCGCAGTTAGAGCATTGATACTGAGCAGTCCCAAAGACGGCGGGCAGTCTATAAGTACGTAGTCGTATTCTAGGTGCGATACCGCATTCTTAAGTCGGTATTCGCGCTGCTGCTCACCAGCTAGATCAACTTCGGCCGCAGCGAGCTGCGCGTTCGATGGAACGATATGTAAATGTGGAGATGAGGTATCTTTGATAATCTGCTCCGCAGTAACCGTCCCAAACAGTACGTCGTACATTGTGCTGTCTAGTGCCTGCTTGTCTACACCAATACCACTGGTCGCATTACCCTGCGGATCAAGATCCACTATCAGCACTGAGTGGCCCCGTTTCGCTAGGTAGGCCCCCATATTAATAGTGGTCGTAGTTTTACCCACTCCACCCTTCTGGTTTAGAACTGCAATAATCTTACTCATCTGATCAACCTCTATTAAACCATAAGCGGCCCTCAGGTACTATCGACAATGAGTGTTTTTACCACTAGCACTATATGGCTAGCTCTATCATGCTAGTGCTTTATGTGACTTTTCCACATAAAAATAGAGCCCTGCTGGAGGGCCCCATTTACAAGAGTCGGTTTAACTTACGCGATCTTCTTGATTAGGATATGCGCGTTGCGTTGGCGGTGACCGTGAATCTTATGTACACGCTTCTTTGCCTTGTAACGAATAGCAAGAACCTTGTCGCCGAGCACTTTTTCTTCAACGATTTCAGCGGTAACTTTAGCACCAGATACTTCTGGAGCGCCTACTGTTACATCCTTACCGTCGATAACCATCAGAGGAGTAAAATCAACGCTCTTAGCGCCTTCTTTTAGGTCTGTTAGTAGCTCAACTTCAAGCGTCTGCCCTTCGGCCACAACATATTGCTTACCACCGGTAGCAATAACTGCTTTTTTATCGCTCATTTATTTTCCTTACTTAATCTTAGAGAAAATGATACCAATAGATATTAACAGATTACACCGCCCCTGTAAAGCAGTCCTCAGGCTTTCGCAAGACTAATAGTAAGCTCGTGGCCTTCAACCGTAACGGCTACGTCAAAGCCAAGTACCTTCTGGCCTTCTGTAAGACTGGTAGCCAGCACTTCTTCTGCAATAGTGTCTTTGTACTCGTCTATAGCTTTAGTGAGCTCTGCCGCCCCCGAATGAAGTTGTAGCGCAATACGATCGTCTACGTTCAGGCCTGCTTGCTTACGAGCGTTCTGGACTTGGCGAATTACTTCGCGTACCAGCCCTTCTCGCTTTAGTTCGGCAGTAAGCTTAGTATCGACTTCAACCCTAATATCTAGCAACCCATACGTTCCTTCTGCAGCCTTAACAACATCTACGAAGCTCTGGTCAGCGGTCACCGGTGGTGAATCCGGGGTAACAACAACTTCTTTTACATTAAGCTCATCGGCGATGATGTCTACGAGCTCACTATCCAGATTATGTAGCCCGAAGACCGTTACCTTCTGCAGTGGCTGACGTACCTTAATACCCGCAGTTGCCCGCTGTGAAAGCCCTTGGTTTATTGCTTCTCGGACACTGCCCATATGGCGCAACGATAGCTCATTGATATGTCCGGTCTGTGGCCAATCTAGCAAATGTACCGACTCACCACCGGTTAGCTTCTGGTATAGCTCTTCGGCGAGAAACGGCGTAAACGGTGCCAGGACCATAGAGAGCTGCACCAGTACATAGTGAAGCGTACGGTAGGCATTGTTCTTATCCGCGTCGTCACCACTCTTCCAGAAACGACGTCGAGATCGACGAACGTACCAGTTAGAAGCATCATCTATAAATGGTAGGATTGGCTTCATGGCATTCGGCAGATCGTAGCCATCCATGTGCCTCTCAACTTCCTGCGTTAACTGATGAACTCGACTAATGATCCAGGTATCGAGTGGGTTCTTACAAAACTCACTTGGATCTTCATGTTTACTATTCCACTCCCAGCCATCTACTTCAGCGTACATAGTAAAGAAGTCGTACATGTTCCAGATCATACTGAGCTTCCGCGCTACATCACCAACCTCTTTGTCCTGCAAGGTAAAGTCTTCTCCGTTAAGCAGTGGGCTTGAAGCGAGTAAGTACCGCAGACTGTCTGCCGAGAACTTGTCCATGAGTTCGTTTGGATCGGTGTAGTTACCGTAACTCTTGCTCATCTTGCGACCATCACTACCAGCAACGTTGCCAGTAACAATCACGTTTTTAAACGAGTTATCTCCAAAGAGAGCCACGCTCATTGAGTGCATGTAATAGAACCAGGCCCGGACCTGGCCAATATACTCCACGATGAAGTCACCGGGGAAATTAGCCTCAAATTTCTCTTTGTTCTCAAATGGGTAGTGGAACTGTGCAAACGGCATACTACCGGCTTCGAACCAGCTATCCATTACCTTATCGATACGCTTGTAGTGCACACCATCGAGGTCAAACTCGATGTCGTCCACCCACGGTCGGTGGTAATCATCTAACTCTCTGCCAGATAACTCCTTAAGTTCAGCATAGCTACCAACTACCTTAACCTGCTCTTTGCCATCCTTATCAGTACCCTTCCAAACGGGCATAGCAGTAGCCCAGAAACGGTCGCGTGACAGATTCCAATCTGGTGCTTGCTCAATAGTTTTGGCGAAGCGCCCGTTCTTCACATGTGGCGGGAACCAGTTAACATTGCCGTTTTGCTGGAGCATCTGCTCGCGCTGAGAATCAATGTCCATGAACCAGCTAGGGTGTGCACGGTACATGAGTCTTGTGCCACACCGGTGACAGTGCGGATAGCTGTGTCGATAGTACTCAATCTTCCAAACGACGCCCCGCTCGTGAAGCTCCTTAGCAATTGGCTTGTTAGCCTCCCAAACATTCTGGCCCGTCCAGTCGCCTTCAGTATAGTGGCCATTCTCGTCGATGACATGCACCACAGGAATACCCTTCTCACGAGCTAGGTCGAAGTCTTCTTCACCATAAGCTGGTGCGAGGTGCACAATACCGGTACCACTCTCAGTAGTTACATAGTCAGCATTCCAGACTTTGTGAGCATTCTTGCCCCGATCTGCAAACAGTGGCTCATAAGACACACCGACTAATTCACTTCCCTTGAGTGTACGTTCTACCTTATATTCAAGCACTTGGTGCTTTTCATCTGTTAGAACCTTATCGAGTAGTTCCGTAGCGAGGATTAACTTCTGTCCATCGATAGTTACTTCGGCGTACTCTACGTCTGCGTTTACAGCAACAGCAGTGTTGGCTGGCAGAGTCCAAGGAGTTGTAGTCCAGGCTAGTAAGTACGCGTCTTGGTCGGTTAACTTAAATTTCACATACACACTTGGATCCGTAACATCCTGGTATGCCCCGGCGTCCATGGTGACTTCCGCTTTACTTAGAGGAGTGGCATCCAGGGTACAGTACATGAGGACCTTCTCACCTTCGTAGATCTTGCCCTTTTCGTACAGTTCCTTAAAGGCCCACCAAATAGATTCCATGTAATCTTTATCCATGGTTTTGTAGGCACCCTTAAAATCCACCCAGCGACCGATACGATCTACCGTATCTTCCCATTCACTACTGGTCTGGACCATATTTTCACGACAAGCTTTGATGTATTTCTCGATACCGTATTCCAAAACCTCTTCGCGGCTATGGATACCGAGCTTCTTCTCAGTAAAGCGTTCCGCTGGCAGGCCATGACAGTCCCAACCCCAAACCCGCTCTACTCGTTTTCCCTGCATAGTCTGGTAGCGTGGCACGATATCCTTGATGATCGAGCTCAGCAGCGTTCCATGGTGAGGAGAGCCAGAGATAAATGGAGGACCATCGTAGAATACATACGAGTTGTCCTTTGGTCGCATTTCGACCGACTTCTCAAACGTCTTGTTCTTTTTCCATTGCAGCACGAGATCCTTCTCGTACTCGAGCGCTCGTCGTCTGGTTCCTGATTTAAACTTCATCTTTTCTCCTTATTCTTCTTAAAAGAAAAATCACTTCTCTTGTCTGCCAGATCCCACTAAGGGAGGTACCATCTGGCTTCCAAAAGAAGTGATTCTTTTAGCACTTAGTTCGAGTTTACGGACTCTGACCGACTGGTTCTACTTTGCAAGACATTTCTTCCAGCTGCTTCACGGGTGATAGCCGCTAACCCGTTTTCACAGGACGCATTTGTAATTTTTACTATACTCCTTACGTTCTCATCTGGCAACTACTGTTGCGTATAGTATGAGATCTCATTCATGAGGGGCATAACCGGCCCCTGCCACGCACGCAGCAAATCTCCTGAGTCGCTCATGGCTAGAATAGCTGGGTAACGCGTAATGTCATATAACGTAGCCGTTGCTGCTCCGTCTCGTGATTCTAGACTAACCAGCTCGAGTCGTCGCCCAACCTGGTGCGAGAAATCTCGAGCGAAACTCTCAACAGTCTGAGCATGATCCGACTTCGGATGATAAAGGATAACCACTTTCATTCCCTCCAGTTTACCATAAGAAAAAGCGGAGATTACTCCCCGCTTTTCCCTGACTTAAAGTCCGTTATGGACTATGAGCAACCAGTGGTGCTACCGCAAGCAGTACATACATAGCATGAACCGGCACGCTGTGTTTGGTTACCACAGTTGTAGCACAGTGGCGCTGTATCGTCTGCCTTAGCAGATGCTTTTGGCGCAACTGCTGCACTTGCCGTCTTAACAGTCTCTTCAGCTTCCTTGATGACTTCAGTAGCCTGAGTCTCAAGGGCTGGAGCTGGAGCCTCTTGTGCTGCAACACTGTCTAGTAAGCTAGTCTGGGTGTCCGGCATGTCGTCAAGATCTGCTAGGCCAAGTTCTAGTCGATCGTCAAAGCTCAGGTAATCAAGGGCTAGACGCCTAATGATGTAGTCAGTCAGGGAGCTAGCGGTCCTGATCTCCTTATCGTCGGTGATACCTGATGGAGCAAAGCTTGTACCTCTCAGGGTCTTTACGTAGCTCTTTAGTGGCACGCCATACTGCAAGCCGTGACTAACACTAATCGCGAATGAATCCATTAAGCCTGATAGAGTTGAACCTTGCTTAGAGACGTTAATGAACAGCTCTCCAGGTGTTCCATCTTCATACTCACTGACTGTAAAGAATCCACTCAGATCTGAAATATGGAATTTATACGTACTGCTCTTGCGGCGCTGAGGAAGCAGACGACGAATCGTACCTTTAACTACAATCTTGTCTTCGACAGTCTTTACTGTTTCTTTCTCTTCAGAGCCTTCCTTCTTAGCCATGTTTAGTGGCTGACCAACCTTACAGTTGTCGCGGTAAACGGCAACTGCCTTGAGGCCCATTTCCCAGGCATCCATGTGAAGCTGCTCGATATCTTCTACACTAGCCTCTTCTGGCATGTTTACGGTCTTACTAATAGCGCCAGATAGGAATGGCTGCACTGCAGACATCATCTTTACGTGACCAAGGTAGTGAATAGCGTTGTCGCCCATAGAGCATGCGAATACTGGCATGTGCTCCTGCTTCAAGTGTGGTGCACCAGTAATGGTCTTTTCAGTGTCGATGTAGGCAACGATCTCATCTCGCTGCTTCTTGGTGTAACCAAGCGCGTCGAGTGCTCGTGGCACGGTCTGATTCACGATGTGCATCATGCCGCCACCAACCAGTTTCTTAACCTTAACAAGGCCGAGGTCTGGTTCGATACCAGTCGTGTCACAGTCCATCATGAGACCAATGGTTCCGGTTGGAGCCAGCACACTAGCCTGTGCATTTCGAACTCCGTATAGCTGACCGAGTTCAACAGCTTCGTCCCAGGCAGTAGCCGCAGCACTGAGGAGATCTTCAGCAACAAGACTTGCGTCAATGTGCGAAACTGCTTCACGGTGCATCTTAAGAACCTTGATCATACCTTCCTGGTCCTTGTGGTAGCCAGCGAATGGTCCAACTCGTCGAGCGAGTTTTGCACTGGTAGCATATGAGTGACCGGTTAGGATCGCCGTAATAGCTGCAGCGATAGCGCGACCTTCTTCTGAGTCGTATGGAAGACCCATAGCCATCAGGAGTGCACCAAGGTTAGCATAGCCAATACCAAGCTCTCGGTAAGCCTTTGCATTCTTGGTGATATTCTCTGTTGGGTATTCTGAGTAACCGACAAGGATTTCCTGTGCGGTAAAGATGAGCTCAACAGTGTGACGGAAGGCTTCGATATCAAAGCTGAAGTCATCGTTCAGGTACTTCAACAAGTTGATACTTGCGAGGTTACAGGCTGAGTTATCAAGATGCATGTACTCAGAACATGGGTTACTACCGTTGATGCGTCCAGCATTCGGTGTGGTGTGCCACCTATTGATAGTAGTATCGAACTGCATACCAGGGTCAGCACACTCCCAAGCAGCTTCAGCAACTTGGCGGAATAGCTCACGAGCCTTAATCTTCTTTACTGACTTACCACTGGTAACGGCACGAAGATCCCACATGTCGTCGTTTTTAACTGCTTCCATGAACTCATCAGTAACACGGACTGAGTTGTTAGCATTCTGATACTGAACTGAGAAGATGTCCTTACCGTCTAGACTCATATCAAATCCAGCTTCTTGCAAAGCACGAGCTTTACGCTCTTCAATAGCCTTAGCCCAGATAAATTCTTCTACGTCTGGGTGATCTGCATTCAAGATAACCATCTTGGCAGCTCGGCGTGTCTTACCACCACTCTTAATCGCACCGGCAGATGAGTCAGCACCACGCATGAAGCTCATAGGCCCACTTGCGGTACCAGCACTCTTACCAAGCGGTTCGACTGAAGAACGGATATTGCTCAGGTTAAGTCCTGCACCAGAACCACCCTTGAAGATCATTCCCTCTTCTTTGTACCAGTTAAGAATCGAAGGCATAGTGTCTTCAACGGCAAGGATGAAACATGCACTTGCTTGCTGAGATCGCTCTGGAGCTCCAATGTTAAACCAAACTGGAGAGTTAAAAGCAGCACGTTGTGTAGCGAGGACGTACTTTAGTTCTTCTCGGTAATCTTCGGCTTCGGCATCAGTTTCAAAATAACCCTCTTGGAGACCGTGACGAGTAACCGTATCGACAACTCGATTAATCAGATCGCGAAGTGAGGACTCGCGCTCTGAGGTACCAGGCGTACCAGTAAAGTACTTTTGGGCAACAATGTTAATAGCATTCAGTGACCAGCCTTCCGGGAATTCAACTCCCTTTTGTTCGAAAACTGGCTTATTTGTCATCGGATTAACGATGATGGAGTCGGTCTTGACCCACTTTAGAGCGTCGTAGCCCTTTGTTTTAGGCTGAGTAAACAGCCTCCTGCGACCCAGGATTGTTGATTGTCCCATAGTACCCTCACTTATTGTTTATAAATTTTATGGTTTTTATTAGAGGTCACAAAACGCGCGTCTCTCGCAATACGCGTCCTGTTTACTCCCCACTTAGCTCCAATAGCAGCTTATGTCTTATTATAAGCAGGTTAAAGCCTGGAGGGGAGCCGTCAAATTTACCACGTGAGCCCCTTCTACCGAAGAGACATCTCTGTTAGTTTTTGACGTTATTAGTTTTGAGATCTCGAATCTGAGACAACTCTTTCTCAAAACCAGCTATATCTTTGAAACGTCGGTAGACACTTGCAAAACGGACATATGCAACTTCATCAAGCTTGGCTAACTGATCCATGACCAGCTGTCCAATCTTAGTAGTTGGTATTTCCGTGTCACTGCAATTATGAAGTTCGTTTTCAACGCTATCTACGAGTCGTTCGATCTGCAAGCTTGTAATTGCCGTCTTTTCACACGCCCGATATAACCCAGCCATTAATTTCTCACGGTTAAACATTTCCCGTGTACCGTCATTCTTAATAACGATTAACTGTGGTCGCTCTAGGCGCTCATAGGTCGTGAAGCGGTGCTGACAACCGAGACACTCACGGCGGCGGCGGATAGCCTGGCCATCTGCGACGTCCCTTGATTCAATAACTTTTGTCTCTGCTTTCTGACACTGATTACACTTCATTCCTACCCCTTCGTCTCAATCTAAACGTACTATAACACTGTATGTATCCCTATATATAGTGTTTATGCTTACTAGCATACCCCCATGTATAGCGCTTTTCAAGCAAGTTCTTGCTGTATTATTTAATACAGAAAGTTCCAAATTAATCCTTATTTACTTCGGTAGAATCAGAATCTTTTTCAGCACGACGCTTCTTTAGTCGGCGGAGGAAAGATGGCTTTTCAAGTTCACTATCTTCATCCTGACTATCAATTAGTGGATTCCCACGATTAGCGTCATCGTCGTGATTGTGGTCGATGGACCAGATATTAGGGATAGCCGGCTCGCTACTGAAGCTACTTTCATCAGCCTTAGACTGTTCAAGGTCCATATTAAGGTTCGAGACATCGGCTTCATCTTCTACGGCAGGTGTGATCGTTGGCTCACTGGTAGTCGTGTCATCGTCATCGACCGTTAGGCCTACAGATGGATTCGTTCGCTTACTAAAGTAGGTAGCGTCAAAACCAGTAGCAACAACTGTAATAATAAGTTCATCTTCTAGATCAGTATTGATAGTTGCACCGAAGATAATGTTAGCATCAGGATCGGCAGCAGCTGTAATCGTCTCGGCAGCAGTGTTGATCTCATGCATTGAAATGTTGTTGCCACCAATGACGTTGAATAGTACGCCCCGAGCACCATCGATAGATACCTCAAGTAATGGTGACTCAATAGCCTGCTGAGCAGCCTGGATAGCACGATTCTCTCCGCTTGCTCGTCCGATACCCATAAGAGCTGAGCCGGCATTACTCATTACGGTTTTTACGTCAGCAAAGTCGAGGTTAATAAGACCGTGCACCGTAATGAGGTCTGATATACCCTGAACACCCTGTCGAAGAACGTCGTCAGCTACTTTAAAGGCTTCTAGCAGCGGTGTCTGGCGATCAATGGTCTGAAGCAAACGATCGTTCGGGATAATAATAAGCGTGTCTACTGCTGTACGTAATTTCTCAATAGCATTTTCAGCGTTTCGACGCCGCTTCTCGCCCTCAAAGGCAAATGGCTTAGTAGCAAACCCGACCGTTAGGATACCGAGTTCATTAGCAACCTCAGCTACAACATGACCGGCACCACTACCCGTACCACCACCAGCGCCCAAGGTAACAAACACCATGTCAGCACCTTCAATAGCTTTTTTAATCTCGTCACGAGACTCTAGTGCAGCTTTTTCGCCCACAGACGGATCTGCGCCGGCACCGAGTCCGCGAGTCGTATCCTTACCAATGTGTATCTTGGTAGAGGCTTTAGAATAATGGAGCGCTTGAGAGTCAGTATTAACGGCAATAAATTCAACGCCATCAACGCCTGCTTCAACCATTCGATTGACCGCAGCACCGCCGGCACCGCCGACACCTACTACCTTAATTCGTGCGAATGTTTCAATAACCGGTGCAACTTGTGGCATATTGTCGTTAACCTCTCTGTCTTTACCTTGAAAAGTATACTGCATTACTTTGTTGGTATCAATGAACAAACCGATTCATATCTATAGACTTGTATTTTTTAGCTGGCATAACTTATGTGCACAACCT
>ERZ650304.363-NODE-363-length-25643-cov-9.537596_pt1 | contig 25643 bp, 21 predicted proteins | sample MGYA00376240_ERZ650304 | MGnify/ENA primary metagenome ERZ650304 (study PRJEB26733, sample SAMN07839271) | wastewater metagenome | biome: small river; feature: stream; material: water | place: USA: North Carolina | collected 2016-03-01 ... | reverse complement strand
ACCATGACAGCATCTTACCACATCTTTAAATGTGCTTTGATTGTCTAGCCCCTTTTAATTTATTTTAGCGAAAGACTTTAACCACACAGCCAATCCTTGAGCATTGATTTGTAAATCCATATCTAATAATTGCAAAATCATCTCATTCGATAAGTCTACTATTCCAAATTTAGCTATTTCATTAAGCATATATTCTTGTAATTTACTCTTTATAACCGCTACGATATCATTTTCATTAGCACATTCCAAGGTAATTTGTACATAATCTTTAACTATACGCTTAAGTTCAATAGCAATACGCTCTACATCCTCTTGACGACCAAAATGAGTTAGATATACAGCCTCAGGCTGCAACCCCACAATTAAATCAATTGAGCGCTCCATTTTATGCGGATCAAAATTAACTGGCGTAGTAGCAGGAAAGGTAAATGTTTTGCCTTCGACTTCAAATTCTGGATATGCCACACCAAAAATATCGCCGGTAAAAACTACATTCGCCTTACGATCAAAAATTACATTATGATGATTCGCATGCCCTGGTGTATCACGACAAACTAAACTTCGCCCATTTAAGTTTATTTCTAAGCCATCTTCAGCAATAATTATACGCTCAACGTCAATAGCAGATAATTTCCCATACATTTCTGTGACAAATTTCTCGCCATAAACAGCAATTACCCCAGCCTCTAGTTTTACTGGATTAACCATATGCCGAGCACCTTTAGGATGAACAACCAATTTAGCCAATGGAAATTCTGCCATATATGCGCCAGCTCCACCAGCATGATCTAGGTGAATATGAGTTAAAAATATATATTTGACATCATGAGTAGTCAATCCATGCTTTAATAACTCAGCTTGAACATAAAATAAAGATTTTGTATTCGCGGTTTCCACCAATGCAACTTGATTACCTTCTATTATCATAAATACCGCGGCTAACTGCTCACGAGCATAATGCGAATCAATCGTATAAATACCACTCTTGATTTTACTTAACATCACACCAACTTTCACAAAATGCAAATTTCAATACTAGATTACCAATAATAGGGATAATCACGATATATCGCTTAACTAGCTTAAATAAAGCTAAAATTATCTATAAAAATGTGTCAAAACTAAATCAATTCTAGCATATCACAGGCTTAACTTCTAGCATTAAAATTTATTACGAATAATTTCACAAAGACCACTATGGCTAAACCCCAAAATTTTAGTATTTGTTATATCTTGCCGAAATAATTTTGTTAAATAATTCATAATTTTTTGTTGCTCAATCTCGGACATATTCTTAATTAGGTCCAATAAAATTATCCCTTGCAAATTACGTAAACAAATTTGCTGATAAATCGCATCTAATACCAAAAAATTTAGTTTAGTACCATCTAGGTTTGAACGCGAGCTATTGACATCAATTATAGTAATTCCTGAAACCGTATTAATTTCCAAACTAGCACCATTCGCCAGATTAACAGAATTAGAAGCAAGTAAATCTTTATATACAGAAACTAATTTATCCCCAGCTATATTTGGTTCAAAGCTTAGCACGTCTATTTGCCATACATCTTGATATGATAATAAATGTTGGTGAATTTCCTGCTGGTTACTAATAATTTCACAACCATCAGCCAATTGGAGCTCCCTAATTAATTTCAAATAATTGGCAACACCTGCATGTATCTGTCCAAATGATGAACTTGCCGTAATCTGCGAGGCTTGTTGATGCAATAATTTCATCTCACTCACTACACAATCAAAATCTAGCTCATCAGTCACGCAACTACGAATAGCCCAATGCGCAGGATAATTGTCTAATACTGCAGATAACCTAGCTTTTAAGTTATCACTAATTACACTTGATTGAATTCGCTGAGGCTGCTTACCAGCATAAACTACATACTTACCTACCAAACACCAATTATGGCGTAACTTAGCCTGTTTATTTTCATCACCTAACCAAGTTAACTGTGCTGCCAACGTGCTGCCTGATTGAACATTTAACTTTACTGGGAGATTCATAAATCCAGTATGATCTGGTAAATACTCAATAAATGCACTTTTGCTCGCCAAATTAACTTTGGTGATTTTACCTCGGAAAACTGATTCGGTATTTATTGTCGAAACATCTTCCGTGACAAAAACTAATTTATCATCACTGTAGGCAAAGGCGTAAATACAATCATTGTCGGCACAATAAATAATTATTTTATTCAGTAACATATGCAGCAAGTTCTTTACGTAAATTTCGAACCGCATTCAACGGCAATCCCATCACCGAATAAAAACAACCATCAATTTTTTGAATATATTGTCCAGCAAAACTCTGAATTCCATATGATCCAGATTTATCTTTATAATCACCAGTTTGCAAATATGCATGAATTTCATCATCACTAAGATCATCAAAATAAACCCAGCTTTGGCTAGTCAGACTCTTTTCAAATTCAAAATACTTTAAAGTAATCGTCGTAATTACCAAATGCTTCTGACCAACTAATTTACGCCACATTATAAAAGCCGCATCATAATCTTCAGGCTTACCTAACACCTCATCATTATGTATGACTTCAGTATCAGCAGTCAAAATTGGATGGGTTGGTAAATTTTGTGCCAACATATAATTCCAACCAGCCTTGGCTTTTTCTTGAGAGACACGTAATGAATAATTCAAATAACCTTCGCCAGATCTAACCTCTTCTGGAATATCTATCGTCAAAATTTCGAAATCTACACCGATTTGTGTTAAAAGTTCGCGACGACGTGGACTTTTTGAAGCAAGATAAATTTTTGATATACTTCCAATATTCATTTTCGACATAATTTTAATCCAATTTCTTTATAAATTAGGTTTGACAGAACACACTCTAAAAGAATATAATAACGTTCTTGAAATAAGCAACGCCTCAATAGCTCAGACGGTTAGAGCGACGGACTGTTAATCCGCAGGTCGTAGGTTCGATTCCTACTTGAGGCGCCATTCTCCAAATTACCCAATCAACTCTCAGTTAATTCACCAACAATATTTTCACTCATCGCAGCTTTAATATTCATTATGCTCATACCATTTGAAAGTAAAACTAATAATTTTGCCAATGCAGCCTCAATAGTCATATCACAACCACTAATAATTCCTAAGTCATGCAAACAGCTACTAGCATAATCATTTGAAACACGCCCCTCAATCACTTGAGTTATATTCACAATAATCACACCTCGCGCAACAGCAGCCTTTAAAGCATCAACCAATGCCAAATTATGAATTGGAATATTACCGCTACCATAAGTCTGCAAGACAACCGCATCAAGCTCGGTATTGTTTAATGTATCAATAATAAAATCCGTGGTAAACCCTGGGCGCATACTTAAATCAAGTATTTTAGCTGGCTTTGGCATAACTGGCGCGAAACTAAAACGAGTTGCTTTAAGCCAACGTTTAGTAAACCAATTCATTGTAATCCCAAATTCTGCCAAAGGCTCCTCATCTACTGAATCAAAACCAAAAAAACGATAAGTACTAACTTTTTGTGCACGACAACCACGTAATAGCTTATTGTTAAATACGATCGCTACTTCATTTAAATCACTTCTATTTGCGGCAAATAAGGCATCAATTAAATTATTCCAACCATCACTCCTACGATGCACCAACGGCAACTGTGATCCGGTCAATACAACAGGTTTATCTAAACCCCTTAAGGCAAAAGATAGGACACTTGCTGTATATGCCATAGTATCAGTTCCATGTATAATTATAAATCCATCATACATTTCATAATTATCAGCAATATCTTTAATCATCCGCTGCCAATGCTCTAAACATATATCCGATGAATCAATTAATTCTTCATATTCGATTAAATCTAGCTGAACATCTGGAATTGGATCAAGCGTATCAATTTGTGATTTAAATAAACCCGGCACTGGAGTTAATCCTTGTGCGGTGTAATCCATACCAATAGTACCACCGGTATAAATAATCAAAATTTTCTTCATTATTATCCTAAAAATTACTTATTATTTTTGAAATAATCAAACATATTTAAAGTTAGCCAAAGATTTTTATTTTGATGATTACTATACAAAAAATGCCCTGTACCCACATCTCCAATTAAAGTATGAATAGTTACCTCTGCCACTGGATAATTTACAGAAGTACCCGTTTGATAAACGCCACCATTGTCTAATGGCGTGTAAAAGAACGTTTTTAAGTCATCCACATTAAGCGGCAAACTTTGCCTCATAAATTTCTCAATATGATGATATCTCACGCATGCATAACTAGGTGTATCTTTTTCTTTCTCAATACAATTATGCATGGTTATTTTTGCATCTTTAAATTCTGTTCGATACAAATTCGTAAAAAATAAATAATTTTCAGTCTGACCACTTAAAACACTTGGTGGATTTTTCACAGAATGCTCAATTGAATAAGCACTTTCTTTATTAACAATTGCCGTAAAGTTAGAAACAAATGCAGGATGATCTGCAATATGCTTGATAAAAGCAGTTGTATTTTTAGAAGAAAACATTCCATAAAATGCAGTATTTAGCCCAATATATCCACCAAGCACATTAAACCCAGGAACTGAACGACGCCCATCATTATATTCAGAGAACATTCCTTGACTATTAAACCATGTAAATCCAGGAATAAACCCTATAAAGCCAAACGCGGCAACACTATTATCATTAGTATTTGGATTATAAATTACTAAGTTATGATAATTATCCAGCTTGGTAACAGGTGTCGACAAATCTAAATTTCGAGCAACTAGCATAGAACCTGTTTGGGATAATTTACCCCAAACCGATAAAAATGAACAATGCCCAAGCCCACCAGTATCAGAAAGCTTATCACCATTAAAACCGCTATATAACGTAATTAACGTTGGCAGCATCTCAATCGATAGCAACTGTTTATAAGTTAACCCAGATGTTTTTTCCATACCATGCAATAAAGATTTCTCACGATCATCTAAGCGCCAAGCATAGTATATTCTAAGCGTATAAGATAAAAACGTTATAAACTTTAACCCAGAAAAATAATCAGGAACTACATTTTGATAAAGTTCATTGAGCTGATTATAAGCCAAGGCACCATATTGCTGACCCATTTCATCATAGGATCCAGACAAGTTAAAAATGCTCAATGTTTCTTTTTTCTCAAAAAATCCAACCGCACCATCAGATGTTTTATAATTTTTTAATTGTTTCAAAACGGAATTTATTACTGGTTTATTTAATGGAATAAAAATAAAGCCAACTAAAATTCCCAATAATGAAATCAATAACAACAAAATTACACGCATTAGTCTGGTCATACTGTACTTCCTTATGATAATGCACTTATAAAACTAATAGTGCCAAAATTAGGCAACGATAACAGATCAGATAAATGTGTTTATTAAATTTCATCTAGTTTGTTATACCAAGTTGAATTATACCATCAGAAATTAAATTTAGTAGTTGGAAAAATTCTCTCTAACCACAAAATAAGGTGCAGAATATAAAGCATGAAATGACAATACTAAATTTCAAATAATGTATAAGTCGTAGATACGAAGAAAACCCATGCAAAAGCAATGAGTTTTCTTGTTTGTAGCAGAAATTTAATTTTGCCAATCACACAAATTAATAACGTAACCCAATATCAAGCTGCATACCTAGAGAATTCTGCTGTGCCGGTACATAACTATTGGTCGCAGTATTATATGCATCACCACTTGGAGTTATGCGATCGTAGAACCCTTTCAAGCCAAGCTGAAGTTGAGAAACGGGATTTATTTTCACTCCTAAGCTCGATGTTGAACGCCACGCATTAATTCCAAGCGATGAACGATCGTTCATTCCAGCAATTAATTGATCCGCATAGATCTGCCAGAAATTGTTAATCGCATATTCTGCCCTACCACCAAAACCATATTGTAAATACATATCTTGTGAAATAGCATTCATAATACTAGTGTTACTACGCACATTATAACTATTCATATTCATAATGATTCCGGCATCGGCATATGGTATGACCTGGAAACCACTATCTGCAGCTTGGAATCCATAACCGACGTCAAATATTACATTACCAGGGAAGCCAATATAAGTTGGCACAGATGAATTTATACGACCAGCTGGAATATTATTTTGACTTATATTATTAACCAATTGTGCATTAATATTTGCCCAAACATTGTTTTCAAATAAATGTCCAACGTTAAAATTCAAATAATTCATTGAACTACCAATGTTTGGTGCAGAGCCACCTTTGTAAATATTAGTAGAATTAACCCACCCCATACCAACGCTATAGCTATTATCAAAGGCAGCAAGCAATGAATTTGACGCAGTGGAAGTACTCACAGAATTATTGGCGCCTACAGACATACGGCTCATTAATTGATCATTATTATATAAATATGCAAAATTTATCATTCCACCAAAGCTAGACTGTGCAGTATTTTGATAGGAATATGTTATTGGATTATATCCAAGTGAAGTGTCGATCAAATTAGTTTGATTAAACATTCCCTGTAAGCCAATTTGAAAATACTGTGTAACATTATATTTTATACCCAATAATGAAGTATATGACATTGCACTTTGGTTATACTCACCTTGACTGGCAGAATTAGGATCTTGTAAATAACCTATTGATTGATCAAAATAAATACTTGCATCTTTGGCAAATGCATATTCAACTCTAGCTCCACCGCCATATAAATTCAGATAACTTTGTGTAAAAGTATTTTGCGCAATTGACATGCCATTATAATTGAGCATTCTACCAATTGTGGCATATGGAATTACTTGAAAACCTTGACCATCGCTTGCCCAATTAAATGAATAGCCACCCTTAGCACTGATACTGGCAGGAAAACCAAACTCTTGGGTATTCTGACTAAAACCAACTCCACCTGGGCTATTTTGATTAGCATTAAATGCAAAGCTACCATCAACAGCAAGCCAGACATTACTATCAAAAAGCTGTTCAAGATGGAGGTTTAAGTTACTACTAGTTGTATTAACACTAGATCCACTATAATCGGGATTATACGCATTCATGCTATTATAAATATAGCCTAGGCCAATTTGATTATCAAGCCCCTGAAAAATCACATTCTCGGTTGCATAAACAGATTGAATTCCTGTACAAATTATAGCCAAATAAATAAAACTTCTTTTCATCTATTAATTCTCATGAGAAAATGGACATTATTACTAATGTCCATTTTATTAAAATAATTTGAAAACTAAGATTAATTAGTTTACTGCAAAACTTTGCGATGCTCCACCAACTAAAGTAGTAGCTGTTGTACCACTGTTAGTACCATTAGTTTGAACAGAAACAGCACCTGTTGCACCAGTTAAAGCTAAATTAGTCCATTGAGTTGCACCAACACGTAATACATATACTGCACCAGCATTTGTACCAACCCATACGTTACCAGCATTGTCAGTATAAGACGAATAAATAGATGAATTAGTTGGGAAACCAGTAAACGTTACAACGGTTGTACCATTAGTTGTAGTCTGTTTACCAGCCATAGTAGTATTTAAAAACCCATTACCTGTAGGAGAGCCATTTACGTATGTACCAGTTACACGATATATATTCACATTAGTACCAATTGTACCAACATTCCAATATCCAACCAACGAACTTCCTGTATTCAGCGATGAAGGGAAACCAAACCCATTCACATTCCCAGCAGTGTATTTACCAGCAGGAGCTTGTGCTGATAAATTAGTGAATGTCAAACCAGCACCGCTTAATACACAAACGCTACCAGTCGAAGTACCAATACCTACATAAGCAACACCATTTGTAGAAGTGGCAGAAATTGCCGAAGGCGTTCCACTAGCACCAGCACAATTATTTAACGATGTATACACAGGGGCTTGAGGGTTTGAATTAGGAGCAATAATGGCAGCACCAGTATCACCATTTAAACTATACCCAAATGCTAATCCAGCTGGCGTAATACTAGTACTTGGAACACTAATTACATTAGTTTTAACATCAGCCGTCGGATATGTAAATGATTCTGCACTTGTGGCAGTGGCTTGAGTTTGACGAAGAGTTCCCTGAACCACAGGAGTCAACACATAAGTTAAAGTTGATCCTGGAGCTGAACCTGGCATACTTAATAAAATATTACCACCACTTGATGTTACAGCTACATTTGCAACACCAGCTGTTGCAAGCGCAGCAGTTACATCTGATGGCAAGCTAATTACATTATAGCCAGATGCACCAGGCAATGCAATTTCACCAGCGCTTAAATTAAATGCAGCACCTGAAGAAGAACCAGCTGGTAAATCAAAACCAGCCGGTGGGGTAACTGGACTAGCAGATGGTACTGCAGGTGCTGTATTTGCAGGACTTGAAGAACCGCCACCGTTACATGCTGCAATAGAAGCACCAATAAGACCAAGCGCCAATAAGTTGATTACAATTTTTTTCATATTTTTGAGTTCCTTACAGTTTGTATTTAAATGAGCAACATATAACTATAGCCAGTTAACCAAGCTACACTAACTATATGTTTTGTCAAGATGTTATGATAACATTTTTTAATCAGAAGTCTAAATCTTTATGCACAATTCAAGACTAAAATATCCAATATCTTTAAAAAACAGTCACAGTAGTTTCATTTTGCAACACCAATCAAATCATAACCACCAACTAAACCAAAATGTTATTTCTGTACACTTTACATCATTGCTGTAAAATAATGGGATAATATTTCTACATTTCTCTATAAGGATTACCATATGTTCAAAAATATCTCTGCTCGTGAATATAACTATCAAGATATTTATTTAAGACCACGTCAAACTATCGTTACAAGCCGCAAAGAGTGCGATACATCTGTTATATTTGGTGGGCATAAATTCATGATGCCAGTTTATCCATCAAACATGAAATCAGTAGTTGACGCAAATACTTGTGAATTTCTAGCGCGACGCGGCTGGTTTTATACAATGCATCGCTTTAATGTTGATACAGTTGAATTTGTCAAACACATGCAAGAAAATGGTTTAATCGCATCAATCAGCATTGGGGTTAACGAAGATACAATTGCACAGCTGCAACAACTTCAATTGGCGGAACTAAGTCCAGAATTCATGACTTTGGATATCGCAAATGCATGGTGCCCAAAAGCAGAAAAAATGATTAAATATGTTAAAGAACACTTTAACACTTTCTTAATCGTTGGCAATATAGCCTCAGCAGACGCAGCACGTGAAATTCACGCATGGGGAGCAGATGCGTTAAAAGCTGGAATTGCAGGTGGTAAAGTTTGCATAACCAAAAATAAAACTGGGTTTCATCGACCAATGGTGACAACCGTACTTGAATGTGCAAGCTATACACAAACGGCAGGAGTTCCACTAATTGCCGATGGTGGAATAGTTGAGCATGGTGACGTTGCCAAAGCTTTCGCTTGTGGCGCAACTATGGTTATGGCAGGCAGTTTATTTGCAGGCTACGATCAATCTGCAGGAAATATTATCGAAGTTACAATGGATGGCGTGTCATTACCACGAGCATACAAAGAATACTATGGATCAGCATCGCAATACAATAAAGGTGAATATAAAAACGTTGAAGGTAAAAAAATTCTAATTGATTATCGCGGAAACATGGAAAGATTACTGACTGAATTACAAGAAGATCTACAATCATCAATTAGTTATGCTGGTGGAACCAAAGTTAGCGACTTAATTAATGCAGAATTAATTTGCATTAATTAATAATATTCAATTAAATTTTATACCACATTATTAGCCTTTGGCATGATTTAGCTAAAGGCTTTTATTTTATTCAAAATTTGAATAAATTTTCCAAATACAAACAACTGCACATTTTAGTAAAATTGACTATATATTAAACGAGTGACTTGAAAATTTGAACGATGATAATGTGGTTTAAAATATATCTATACAAATTATTAGCGATTAAGGAAGGACCGTTATTAAAAATACCCCGCCTGTGCCGTCAAAGGGAATATTCTAATGAACCTTAAAAAAGTGCGGGTCCGCTTACAGCTTCGGGATCATTCACGAGGAACAATACAACACCTACCGTATGGAAGCTTACCCATATAAGATCATTATTGGTTCAGAATATCACCCCTACTACTCGAACACTGCAGGGCAAGGATTATTCTAACATTCTAACTATGTTTATGCAAGGAAAAACCATGGATATATTAGTCCATGGTTAATTAATTCAAGTGAATCAAATGCAAATTATTTTAAACATTAAATCTAAAATGCATCACATCACCGTCTTTAACAATATACTCTTTACCTTCAAGGCGCATCTTCCCTGCTTCTTTTGAACCCTGCTCACCCTTATATTGCATGTAATCATTATACGCAATGACCTCAGCACGAATAAAACCTTTTTCAAAATCAGTATGGATAACTCCAGCAGCTTGGGGAGCTGTCGCACCAATATTAACCGTCCACGCACGAACTTCTTTCACGCCAGCAGTAAAATAAGTTTGCAAATTAAGTAGTTTATAACCAGTGCGAATCAAGCGGTTCAAACCAGGCTCTTCAAGCCCCATTTCTTGCAAAAATTCAAGTTTATCCGCATCGTCAAGTTCGGCAATCTCAGATTCCATTGAGGCACAAATCGCCACAATTGGAGCATTTTGCGTAGCAGCATATGCGCTTAAACGATCCAAATGAGAATTGTTCGTAAAACCATCCTCAGCTACGTTTGCTACAAACATTGCTGGCTTAATTGTCAACAAGCATAATGGTTTTAAAATAGCAAACTCCTCGGCATCAAACTTCATCGTTCTGGCAGGAAAACCTTCATTTAAATGTGGCAACAAACGTTCAAGCACAGCTAACAATTTTTGTGCATCTTTATCGCCTGATTTAGCTTTTTTACCTTCACGTTGCATGGTTTTCTCAACCGTTGCCATATCCGCAAGAGCCAATTCCATGGTGATTACTTCAATATCACTAATTGGGTCAACATGGTTATTCACATGAATTACATTATCATCTTCAAAGCAACGCACAACATTCACTATCGCATCAGTTTCACGAATGTTTGCTAGGAATTGATTACCTAACCCCTCACCTTTTGATGCACCAGCAACCAATCCGGCAATATCAACGAACTCAACAATCGCTGGTTGCATGCGTTGTGGATTAACAATTTTAGCCAATTCATCCATGCGAATATCAGGCACCTCAACTATGCCAACATTAGGCTCAATTGTACAAAACGGATAATTCTCCGCTGCGATCCCAGCTTTGGTCAAAGCATTAAATAAAGTTGATTTTCCTACATTTGGCAAGCCGACAATTCCACATTTTAATGACATAACAATTACCTTAAATTTATATTATATAGTCATTTTAACATAAATTTATCACTGGAAAGACTGAAAATACTCTATAATAACAGTTTATATTTATATTTAAAATTACAGACGATCAAAGAGGATAAATTATGTGCGGAATTAGCGTTAGACCAAGTCGTTACGGGAGCGAAAGCTTAATTAGCTATCGTGGGCCAGATATTACTAAAATTAAACAAGTAGAAGATTATACTTTTATATTCCATCGTTTAGCGATTATGGATACATCGCATGCAGCAGATCAACCATTTGAAGACAAACGTTGGGTGATGGTATGCAATGGTGAAATTTTCAACTATAAACAATTAAAACAAACTTATACTGATTATCCATTTATTTCTCACTCTGACTGTGAAACAATTATTCCAGTCTTAGAAAATCACCGCCTAGTCGAAGCTTGCAATATTTTAGATGGTGAATTTGCTTTTGTTGCTTACGATAAACGCCACCAACGTGTAATTGCCGCACGCGATGCAATGGGAATTCGTCCATTATTTTACGGTTATACTAAAGAAAATCAAATTGCATTTGCTTCAGAAATGAAAGATTTATTAGCTTTCTGTGAAAAAATTTATCCATTCCCGCCAGGACATTACTATAACGGTGAAGAAATTCGTCCTTTCTGTGAGCTGTATCGCCTACCTGGTGGTAAACAATATGATATGGAAACGATCTTAGTTAACATTCGCAATATTTTAATCGCCAGCGTTGTAAAACGTTTAGACGCTGATGTTCCAATTGGTTATTTATTAAGTGGCGGTTTAGATTCAAGCCTAGTTTGTGCAATTGCTCAGCGTCACACAGTAAAACCAATTACTACTTTTGCAATTGGACTTGATTATAACCCAATTGATTTAAAATATGCTAAACAAGTTGCCGATTATTTAGGCACAGATCATCACGAAGTAATCTTCACCAAAGAAGACATTAAAAACATATTACGCACAATTATTTGGCATGCAGAAACTTGGGATGTAACCACAATTCGTGCAAGCACGCCAATGTATCTACTATGTAAATATATTCGTGAGAATACTGATATTCGTGTAGTATTAAGCGGTGAAGTGAGTGATGAATTATTTGGTTACAAATACACTGATTACGCACCTACAGCAGTCGAGTTTCAAAAAGAATCGCAAAAACGAATTAAAGAATTGTATATGTACGATGTGTTACGTGCTGACCGCGCCATTGCAGGAAACAGTCTCGAAGCGCGTGTGCCATTCTCAGATAAACAATTCGTTAGTTATGTAATGGAAATTGAACCTGAGTTGAAATTAAATACTTACAATATGGGTAAATATTTACTTAGAAAAGCCTTTGATACTGCCGATTATCTACCAAGTGAAATTTTATTACGTGACAAAGCAGCTTTCTCAGATGCTGTTGGACATGGCATGGTTGATTGCTTAATTGAAATGGCAGATGAGTTGTATACGGATGCAGAGTTTGCAGCTAAAGCAGCAGAATATACAGAAAACAAACCATTAAGTAAAGAAGGTTTGATGTATCGTGAAATATTCCGTGAAATGTTCCCAAATCAAGACCACGTTATCTGTGGATACTGGTTACCAAATCGTGAATGGCCAAATTGCGACTTAGATGATCCATCAGCACGTCATTTGCCAAATTATGGTGCGAGCGGTAAATAAAAACTTTAAAATTTATGTTGTGCCTGATTTTATTTCATACAGCTTAACTGGCACACACATAAAATAAATTTGCGAGAACCGCAAAAAAAGTCTACCTCACACACTAGGTAGACTTTTTTATATTTACTCAACTACAAATCAAGTGAATTATAAACGCCACAAGATATAACCGCGCGCACGAATTTCTTCTTTAGGTAACACCGATTTCACATCAATCACAACCCCACCAGGTGTAACCTTAGCTAATAACTCATCCAAAGAAATTTCCTTAAATTCTTTGTGCGCAACCGCAACTATCAATAATGGAACCTGTGGAATATCAGCAAATGATGTAAATTTCACACCATACTCGTGTTCAGCATCTGCAGCATCAGCAACTGGGTCACAACAATACACATTGGCATTATAGTCATTTAATTCATTAAGAATATCAATTACTTTAGTATTACGCACATCTGGACAATCTTCCTTAAACGTAAAACCTAAAACACCAACCTGCAAATTAGTAAAATCCAAACCATGCTTTAAAACTAATTTAATTCCCTTACGTGCTACATAGCGCCCCATATTGTCATTAATTCGACGACCAGCCAAAATAACTTGAGGGATGTAACCCAATTGTTCAGCACGATAAGTCAAATAATATGGATCAACACCAATACAATGACCGCCAACTAGACCTGGGCGAAATGGTAAGAAATTCCATTTAGTTCCAGCAGCTTGCAATACTTCTTCAGTATCAATTCCCATACGATCAAAAATTACCGATAATTCATTCATAAAGGCAATATTTAAATCACGTTGAGAATTTTCAATAACTTTGGCAGCTTCAGCAACTTTAATCGAACTTGCTTTATGTACACCAGCAGTAACTACTGAGGCATAAACATCGGCAACTATATCCAACGTTGCTTGGTCTTGACCAGAAACAATCTTATGAATCGTAGTAAAACTACGCTCTTTGTCGCCTGGGTTAATCCGCTCAGGTGAAAAACCAACGGTAAAATCCACCCCACCACGTAAACCAGACTCACGCTCCAAGATTGGAATACAAATTTCTTCAGTTACACCTGGGTATACTGTAGACTCATAGACAACTATATCGCCTTTTTTTAGAGCTCTACCAACTGTTACCGAAGCTTTTTCAACTGGAGTTAAATCAGGCACATGTGCATTATCAACAGGGGTTGGCACAGCCACAATATGAAAATCAGCTAGACGTAGATCATTTATATCACAAGTATAAATAATATCCGTTGTTGCCAAATCTTCAACTGTCGTTTCCTCAGTGCGATCAAACCCCTGCTTTAACTCCAAAACTCTCTGTGGATTAATATCAAATCCAATACATCGTTTCTGTTTACCGAATGCTACTGCCGCTGGTAAACCGACATAACCCAACCCCACCAAAGAAACGGTTCTATTATGCATTAATTACTCTCCTACAAAATGAGTACAAAATTATAAATATAAACCAAATTATACTTGTGTATATTTCTTGGTTAATAGTTTAGATTTTAGGATTAAAATTTTTGGTGTTTTAAATTTAACCAAGCGTAAATAAAAATATGTATAATAGCAGATATAACCTAGCAAACCCAATAGCATAATCAAGGTACTCTTATACCATAACAATGTAATAATTGTTGGCGGGACAATAATAGTTAACATCAGCGGCATAACTCGTGCATTACGATATAAAATCGGAGAATCACATGGTAAACAACGATCAAAGACTAATTGATGCATATGTAAATTATCAGGCTGAGTGGCTTTGGTTTTATGAATGAATTTACGCCTAACAATTGTAAAAACTGTTTCGGTAATTGGATACGCTGCCAGTAATAAAACCGCATATGGAGAAATTTGCTCAACATGATGCTCAATTAAATTAATACTCAAAAACGCAATCATAAATCCAATTGAGTATGCTCCACCATCACCAAGGAATATTTTTCCTCGTGGGTAATTATACAGCCAAAACCCCAAAACTGCTGCCGTAAAGCTAAGAGAAATAATGACTATATTCATATCAGATAACTGCCAGCCCAAATACGCCAAACCCAATGCATTAATTATCGCTGCGGTCGATGACAAACCATTGTAACCATCAATAATATTATAAGAATTTGCAACCCCAACAACCGCAAAGCAAGTTGCTACAAAAGCAAGAAGATCAACGCTCAACACTAAATCTAAATTCTTATGATCTAAATGTTGAATCATTGGCATTGATTTTGAAATAAACACCGCAAAAACAACGGCCGCAGCCATAAACATTATGCGAACAGCTGGAGAAACAGCTTTTGACAAATCTTCAGTTAAACCACCGACAAAAACAAAAAATAAAGAAGTTATCAATCCAGAATAAAACGGTGCCCAAGCAGCACCAATGTTAGCACCATACAATGCGGTAAACATCATACTCACAAAGATTGCCAATCCACCAATTCTTGGTACAGCATGCTCATGCATCTTTTGCACCCCAGACAAATCATGATCTAAGGTAACCTTGGCATGAATATCGCTGGTATATATAATCACTTTTATCATAATTAACGACACAACAAAAGTTAACACTAATTCCCACATAGCAACACCTATTTTCTAATATCGTTTAACAATTTATTGCTCATAAAATGTATTCATCTTAAACTACAAACTATCTAGATAGTAATTTTTGTGATATTTCCAAATATTTATCAATCACAATCTTTTGGTCAAACTCACGCTCCATCTTACGGCGACCATTAATCCCCATTTCAACTTTCTTATCAAATGGTAACTCTATAAATTTAATCATTGCTGCGGCTAATGAATCAACATCTTTAACTTTTGCCATATAACCTGTAACACCATCAGTTACCGCATCTTTACATCCTATGCTATCAACTGTTATAATTGGTTTACCCATACTAGATGCTTCAAGAAGACTCCTTGGCATTCCCTCTCGATAAGATGGAAGTATAATACAATCAACTAAACTAACGACTTCAAAAACATTATCAATCATCCCAAGATACTCAATAATACCCTCATTAATCCAACTATTAATCTGATTTTCACTAATACCAGACGGATTTGCCAAAAAATAATTACCCATAACTTTTAACGTAGTCGTTGGGTATTTCTTCCTAACTTCTCTCATTGCATGAATTAACTCACCAAGCCCTTTATCAAACAACAACCTACCAGAAAAAATAAATTTTATCACTGGAGAAGCTACTAAACCAACATAAGAAAACTTCTTTAAATCTACGCCGTCACCTGGTAGAGTAATGGAATATCGAGCATATTCAGTTATACCAAGTAAATCAAAGGCTGATTTATCATCTTGATTTTGAAAAAAAACACAGCCAATTTTTCTAAAGGCAAATTTATATAATTTAACCGATAAATAATTTAACAAATTTCGTTTAAGAAATACAGTGCCTAGACCAGTCACTCCTGCTATAACTGGTATATTCAAAAATCTAGCAGCTATGGCCGCATATAGGTTTGGTTTAATAGTAAACGAACAAATTAAATCTGGTTTAATTACCTTAAAATAACACTTCAATTGCTTGATTAATTTTAAGTCTACAACTGGGTTTCTTCCTTTGCCATCAATATTAATTAAATGACATCTAAACCCAAGTTTTGATATTTGTTGATAATAATTGTCATCATTTGGAACGACTACCTCAACTAGATAACCACTAACTTTAAATGCATGCATAAGATGCAATTGCCCATACAAATGATGAGCTGTATTATCTATAAATAAAATCTTCCTCATGTCTCACCTACATACACTTAAATTATTACTTCAGTCAAATACTTTTAGATATGATCATTTGATTACTAATTGAAAGCTAAATCTAAAAACTACTCATATTATGACTGACTATAGTTTTAGAGTTATTTTTATTGATTAAATTGATACCAAGGCTATTAAATATCAATATATTATTATATATCTTATAAAAATTACCATGACCTGCCTGAATCGCTAAACTACTTTTGGATTTATTGTAACCAATTATATAATTGTCATTTATTAAACTAGACTCTGCAAAGTCATTTATGCCATATTGATCATGATTACCTAGGATAGCAATACTATTATCTAATAAATTCTGAGAAATTGTAATATTTTTAGTAGCAAAATTAGTAGAAGGATCTTTTCCATTACCACCCTCAACCCAAATACCGGCGTTATATTCAGTTCCTCTACTACCATTTACATTAGTAATATGATTATTCGATATAGTAATATTATCATTAATTATATTTTGATTTAAATTTCTATCATACACACGCTCAACAACAATTCCAATCCGCTTAATATTATTTATGTTATTACTTTCTATTATCACATTAAGTACACCACTAATAAATATACCATCGGCAAATTTTGTATCAGATAAACTAGGAGAGTTATTAACAACAATATTCCCCAACACAGAATCAATTTTATTATTTTCTATTTGTATATTAGAGCCATTTATAATAAAAATTGCAGATTGCCCTAAGTTGGAAAAACTATTATCACTATAATTTATATTTTTGGCATTTTGCGGACAATTAGTTTGATGATTTATTCCAAAATCAAAACCCCAAAATTTGTTATTGGTTACTGAAATATTTTTAGCACAACCACTTATAAATAACGCACTAAAACCATTAGTAAAGCCAATTCCACTATTAAACTTCAAATTCATAAAGTTATTAGAATAGATACTTTCACTAAATGAACCATTAGCAATAAAATTAATCCCAGAAATTATAATATTACTTTCTCCATTTATTGTTATAAGCTTGGTATTTGATATATTACTTTCTAATAGCAAAGTGACATTATGTCCAGACAAATGAATATTAGATGGAAGAAATAATCCACCAGTTATCTTATATATACCAGAATTTAATATTATTTGTCCCGAACTATTAGAATGATTATTAATGTACTGTTGAAGACAAATAGTTGCATCTTGTTTACCATCATTAGGACAAACAGGATTATTTTTTGCATTCGCAAAAATAAATAAAAAAATGAAAAATAAAAATAATATCTTACGCATTAAATATCTCTTTCATTTTAACTAAATTATGCACCAAGCTATAATTCTGCTCAAATCGTAACCTACCATTAGCACCAAATTGTTTCCGAAGGTTTGCATCATTAATTAGCCTAGTTAATGCGTCCTCCCATTCTCGGGCATCGCTACACAAAAATCCATTATGATTATCTATTACAACGGCATTATTAGCACCAACTTTAGATGCTACCACGGCTTTACCGCAAGCCATATATTGAATAAGTTTATATGCACACTTCCCTAGCTCCCACTGCGTATTTTCCAACGGCATAATTCCAATATCAAATTTACTAATATTTTGAGCTTCACTATCTTCAGTCCAAATTACTTCTTCAACTTTTACATTAATCAATTTTTTAGAAACATTAGCACCGATTACTTTAAATACAATTGATAAATCTGATAATTTTGTGGCTACTTTATCTAAAATAGGAAAAATCAAATCTAAATACTTAACTGTGCCATTTGTTCCTATCCATCCAATTATAATTTGACCAGAGTTCTCTCTCGATAAATCTAAATCAGGTTGATACTTATTAGCATCAACAACAGTTGGCATTAAGATTACATTTTTAGCAAGATCTCGTTTTGCAACTTCAAATAAATACAAACTACCTGCAAATACATAGCATGAATTTTGCATTAGTAAATGAATTTTGGGCCCAATAAACTTTCTAATTAATTTATTTGGGTGTTGATCGTAATGAAGAAACCACGCATCATCAATGTCTATAATATATTTCTTATTGCGTAATAACCACTTTTCGACTAAATACGGTAAATAAGGAAATAACTCTTTTTCAACTATTAGAATATCCGCAGTATCCGTTAAAATTTTTATAAAACGAAAATAGTAAGCTTTTAATAATTGCCATTTATTCTGTGGTGTATTTGTATAAATATTTTTTACATATTGATCTGACAGCAAATAGCTTACTGAAATCTTATAACTTTTAACTAAGTCAGGTAAAAATTGATAAATCCTCAATCGAGAACTTGCACCTAGGTGATCATAACGTGGATAATAAGATAATTTCCTCATATTAGAACAGTCTCTTATAAAAAAGCTTATAACCAGCAATAGTTTCTTTTATCCCAACTAAATCACCTTTAAGCGCTGAAAAAACAACACGAGTCAAAGGCTCAATAAATAACATGACACAAGTTGCAATCATACGACTAAAAAAATTAAAATGTTTGCGAACATAAATTAATTTACCATCTAAAACATAAAATAACCTAGTTGCTTTTACTTGTTGTGAACATCCACCACCAACATGCATTATACTTGCTCCAGCATAGAAGTATGATTTATAACCTAATTTATTAAGACGATATGATAAATCTAAATCTTCAAAATAAACAAAATACTCCTCATCAAAACCACCAATTGAATCAAATAAATCTTTTTTCATTAAATAAAACGCACCAATTACGTGATCTACATATTGGCTCTCTTCATGAGAAAAACCTACTTGGTGAATACCTGTACCTAGAAAGAATTTAGATAGACCTAGTGAATCACAAATAAAACTTTTTAAAGTAAAAAACTTGGCACAAGATTTTTGTATTTCACCTGTGTCATAGCGTAACTGCAATCCCAAAACACCAGATTGAGAAACATTACTTATCTCCACAAATTTATTAATCGCTTGCTCCAAACTGTTTTGCATTAATAACGTATCTGGATTTAAAAATAGTATTAAATCAGACTTGGCATAACTAGCCCCAAGGTTACAAGCACGACCAAAACCTAAATTAGAACCAGATTTGATTATAGATAATTTTTCCCACTGAGGTAATAACTCTAATGAATTATCTGATGAGGCATTATCAACAATAACGACACTATTTAATTCATAAGATCCTATGTCAGAATTTTGAATTGAATACACACAGTTTGATAAATATTTACCAGCATTCCAGTTAACAATTACAATACTTAAAGAAACCATATCATCAAATTCCGACTCTTAAAAAAATTAAAAATAATGGCGAGCTACTAACGTACCACTAGATAAAACAGTATACAGGGAAAATCCACTATAAAATATTAAAAGCCCTCTAATAATTATTTTTTGAAAAATATTTTCATTTATATAAACGAAGTATGTCAAAATAATACAGTTAAGTAGTGTAAATATTTCAGATAACCTACTTGCCATTGTATAACTCACAGGACCAAGTACATAGAGAATCAGAATACCAAAATAAAGTAATTTTACCATAATTACAGCACAGCTATTGAATCTTAATAAAGCTTCAGACCTAGCCAATAAGTAATAAACTTCAAACATATAAATGAAATATAACTTCGTAAAAGGGCTAAACACATCACCGTTTGCTTCTGTACCAGTCACATAATTAGAAATCCTATCAATACTACCTAAGTTTGGTAACACAAAATTAATTGGATTCAAATTAACCCCATCTAATACTACAAATATAAGAAATATGAATAGATAAATATTAACATTTGCTTTCTTAGTGTTCATAAAATACAATGGTAATGCGACTAAAATTGACATATGAAAAAAAGTTGCTAATACAATTTTGGTACAAAAAACCTTAAAATTTCCAGCTTGTATATCTTGTATTGCCCATAAAAAGATACCACAGGCACAACCGCTTCTAATACCACTACAATCTAACTCAATATAATAAAACGAAAAATAAATTAAAATGCTCAGAATTGGAAGATAAGAATATTCTGCAAAATATCGCAACTTAAAGCCAACACCAATTACAGCAAAAACAGCAAAAACAGTATATCTATTAAATATGTCAAGCTTTTTCAATAGCGCAGGTATTACAGAAAAAGCAGGTTCTTTTCCAAATGATACAAAATCAAAGAAATCTGATACACTATTAAATATCCTAAAATATGTTATACCATCATCTACTAATGGGTTCTTTATCGTCTGAAACAACACAAGAAGCACAAACAAAAGAATAATAATAGCCTTCGTAAATTCTTTATATGTAGTGCAAAATAAATAACCACAAAAAATAAGACTATATAAAGCGTAATAATAACCATAGCTCATAATTTATTCACGCATTTAATAAAAATTTTAAAAAACATAGACAATATTACTTATAATATAAAAATAAATTAATGATGTACAAATCGCATCTATGATAATTTATACATTAAACTCATCAAAAATGATATAATAAAATTTCAGCCAAGTATTAAAGAATCATGAATTTTATTACTTAACTCAGATAAACGATTACTCCAAGAGTTTTCTTCTAGAAATAGCTCAAGATCGTTACAATTTCTCATTTCTAGATTATTCTGAGCATTGATTATTGCTTGAGAGAAATCTAGGGGTGAAGTACCAAAGAATGCATACTCTTTCATTCTTAAAACATAGGAATCAATTAAGGTACATGCTACCCCTAATCCTGCGGCTATATATTGAAAAAATTTCAATGGGTCAGATGATTGAATATGCTTTGTATTTTTGAATGGCATAATACCAACAGTATAATTACTTAAAGTCTCAGGAATTAGTTTAAAATCAAGAGGCCCTTTATAATTTATATTCTTCGCAGTAAAAAATGGAACATCACCAAACCCATATATATCAAATTTCCAATCTGTCAATATATTGGCGACTGAATTTACTAATCCCACGTCAAACCAATCATTAAAAGTACCGATAAAGACAGCTCTATTCTTAAAATTCTTATACTTATTTCTATAATTAACGTTAAAAATATTTAGATCTACACCATTTGGAATCTTAATATTTTTACTATGAGGTATACCTAAACGCTCAACATACTGCAAAGTAGCATCAGCTGCAGGAAAAAACAAATCAAAAACATTTTCTTTAATGCATTTCTCAATTTTTTCTGTTACGTATAATGAAACACCTTTAGATCCACCTGGGATATCATTCACACGAAGAACTTTACACTTAGCGTTAACTTTATGGCTTAAAACAACAAGAAATGAAACATCAGTAATAAAAACATCAAACTGCTGATTAAGGAATGAATTTTCTAACCAACTATAAGATTCTAGCTGCGCACCACAAAATATAAATTTACGATTTGAAGGAAATATATTACGAAAATAGTATTCTTTTAAATTACTATTTATTTTGTGGTATCTGTTTTTTCTTGACCATGCTGCTATCATTTTATCTGATTTACGATAACGACATAAATCTAGAAAATTACAACTACCTCCAACATATGTTACTTCATTCCCAAGATCTGCCAAATACTCTGCAATAAAGTGCATACTAACTTTTGCATAATCATACTTAAATGACTGTGGACCAAAAATTAAGATTTTCTTTTTATTTAACATTTTCTACCTAAACTTTAATTATAATTTATGTCTTATAAATCTTGAAATGCAAGTTTAGCCGTATTCAAGCACAACTTGCACTTCTGAATAAAATGATTAAAATAAGTGCTAAATTATTCTAAACTTAGCTTTTATAATTTCAACATATCCAACTAGGTGCAGCTAACTTAATAATCATAGTTGTATGTGAGTTAATCAATATCACATCAGTTATTACTGCTTCAATTGAGCAGGTGTTAAAATAATTTGTCTCGGCATCATAATCAATTGGATTTGCAATAACAACCAACTCTGCATTTTTATATGCCAACTCATTATCCAATGTTGCTGTTAAATTTAACGGTTTATTCGTTGCGAACTCTTGGATATTATCATGAATTGGTGGCATTTTTTGATTAATTAAATCTACTTTTTCTTGAATAATATCTAATGCAATAACTTCATTGTATTGTGATAATGATACAGCTAATAATAAACCAACATATCCAGTTCCAACAACAGCCATTTTCATTCTAAATACTCACTAAATTGATTAATTATTTGAATATACACCATCATTTTTTAATTAATTTCATAAAGGATCGCTCTCTAAGTACAAATAAAAGTAAAAGACACAATCCAAATGTAACTACAAAATTAAGAATCAATTTAATTATATCTATATAGTTAAATTGATTAATTAAATATAGTATCCACATTAACAGTATAAATACTAATATAAACTTCCAAAACCCAACAATAAATTTAATAAAGCTTTTTTTAAAACAAATATGAATTAATATATAATAAGCTTGAATAAAATTTAGATAAAAAGACACTACAAGTAATTTAGAAATAAGAGTAAGTGAGTGGGAATATACTCCAATAACTATTGAACTAACCATAATGATTGAGGATAGTAACCCTGAAATAAACAACCAATTAGTTTTATTCACAACCTGAAAGATAGCACCAGAACTAGATAATATTATTTGAACAAATAAACTTAACGATAAAATTATCAAAATAGGAATTGCACTATCCCACTTATGACCATATAATATATGTATAATGCTTGCAGCACTATAATAAATAAAAACAGTTATAGGTATGCTAAGTGTAAATAAGATTTTTATAAACTCCACATAATTATCATATAAAATATCTAAATCATGTTGGCGTGATGATAAAATCGGCTGTAATACTGAACTAAAAACTCCAGTCAAATTCTGAATTGGAAATAACATCAAACGATATGATATATCATAAACCCCCAAAAACACAGGTCCCATAAATTTACCTATAAGTAAATTATCTGCATTCCTTGCAAAGTAATTAATTACATTAAATAAAAACTGAAAGAATGAATAATTAAATATCTTTTTAATACTGTATAATGAAAAATCTAGTGAATATATTACAAGTTCACGAGTAAAAATGAAACCAAGTAAAAATACCAAAAAAGAGCTAATTATGTTCTGCCAAACTATTGCATAAAAGCTAAAACTATTAATAGCTAATAAAATTGCAACCAACGCCGATAATATTCCACTCACTATTTGAATTATTGCAATTAATTTGAATCTCCTATCTCTATATAACAACGAAGAACCAACTGTCAATAATGAATTAAATAAAATTGAAAACGACATTAATTTTGATGCACCAAGCAATTCTGGCATCCTATAAAAGTCGCTAATTAATGTTGATGCAAAATAAAATATTAAAGTTAATACAACGCCTTGTAAAAAAACATAATTACTAATTACACCCAAATCTTCACGAGTTAATTCTCTATTATTTATTATCGCAGGCCCAACCCCAATGTTTCCCAGTAAATTAAAAAAGGTTGAAAAAACCATTATCATTCCTAAGATACCAAAATCTCTTGGATTCAAAACTCTTGCTAAAATAGCAACAACAGAAAGCTGAATAAGCACATTTGAATATCTACCAACTATGCTAAACAATATCCCTAACTTAAACTCTTCTTTTAATGACATTAACTAAGACCACCTTAATTCTTGCAAACAAGCTAAAACGATTATTTTTTAAAACAAATAAATATTTTAATTTTTTGACATTATAATTCAATTGCTCCAATCCAGATAACATTCTATTTTGTTTTAGTATCTTAATAAAATCCAGATTTGGTATATTACCTAATCGATTATTCAATAGTAAGGATTTTAACATTAAAAAATCACTATTACTGAGATATGCACTTAAAGCATTAAATACTTCAAGTATAATCAAATCATGATCTAGACGACTTACATTATTTGCTGTTGACGCAACTTTCCTAATAAAAAGTAACCTTTGCAACAAGACCAATTCACAACCATCCAACATCATGGCAAGTTGCGTTATAAAATCAGATGGGCTAATTAGATGCTCACCAAGTATAAACCCACCTGTAATATTAAAACACTCTCTAGCATAACATGTACCAGACGGAGTAAGACCACCACTAGACACAACTGCTGAAATTGCAATCTCACCAGAGTGAATACCGTACAAAGGATAACCTTTACCATTCATAAATGTCTGACTATAACTTCTAAATATACTATTACCTGCAAGCATGACTCTTCTCGAGTAACATAATGATGCAATTTCATGATGTAAAATAGAAAGACAATCAGACATAAGAAGGTCATCTGAATGACAAAATAATAAGTAATCACCGCTAGAGTTGTTAATTGCCAAATTATGATTTTGATACATAGTAACTGTACTATTATTAATAATATGCTTAACGGAAATATTTCTAATATTGCTTCTGGCAATAATTTCATTAATCAATTCCGTTGATCCATCTGTTGAGTTATTATTTTGAATAATTATCTCAAAGATTTGATTATAATTTTGTAATAAAACACTATTTAAACTAGACTCTATGGTTTTAATATTATTATATGTAGGAATCAAAACTGAAAACATCATATTATTTTTTCTTAAACTTGTTTATTATTGCTTACTACGAAAGATATTTTTAAAAATTATGAAATAAGACTTTGTAACCCATCGTGCAGCTTTATTGATGCATTCCAATTGGATAGTAATGGATAATTATACTGCGGCTGCATTAGTTCACGCCGCCTATACTCTTTTTTACCCCAATTTATATTTAAATTACATTGATTTATCTTTTCGAATATTTTTACAACTTCTTGTAACGAATACTCTTCGTCTGAATAAACGCCAAAGATTG
>ERZ650304.362-NODE-362-length-25818-cov-37.177347_pt1 | contig 25818 bp, 24 predicted proteins | sample MGYA00376240_ERZ650304 | MGnify/ENA primary metagenome ERZ650304 (study PRJEB26733, sample SAMN07839271) | wastewater metagenome | biome: small river; feature: stream; material: water | place: USA: North Carolina | collected 2016-03-01 ... | reverse complement strand
CATGAAGGGGTTGATGTTCTTCTTGGGCAGGATGTCGAGCAAATAATCGATGATGGTGATCGCGGAATTCTTGCGTTCTGGCACGTAAATGGCGCCTTGGTATTTCTCCAAGAACTCCACCAAGAACTCAGCGAAGTGAATCAGGTTGGTTTCATTGATGTTGGCCGAGACCAGAACTTCACCGCTGTGGTAGTCCACACCGACGAACGCAATATCGTCACCACCGGAGGCGTCTGAGGTGTCGATACCGATGATCATTTTCCTGTCTCTGTAGTGCGCATCGCGAACAGGTTTGTGGATGTACCAACGCAGGATGTAGTCGTGACTCACGCACTCGGTGAACTTCTCTGGTTGGATGTAGCTGCTGATCGTTTCAGAAATGTGGGTGGGGATGGGGGACTGTTGCGTACCGCTCGACCAACGGCAAAGATAGTCGCGCTCAATTTCTTCCTTGGTGGCGTTGAGTTCTTCGATTTGCTCACGCACCCACTGGTCGGATTTGCCGAGCTGACGGTGGTTGAAATTAGCATACACCCGGTAAACGGAGTTGCGGCCTCCCTTGGGGTTGGGGATACCACTGCTGTTCTTTCTCACCATCTCGTTCAAGTGTGCGGCATCTCTGGCGTCGTAGAACATTTCAGACCAGGGAGCGGCGGCTTGGCAGTAGTCGTAGATGTACTTGCCCGAGCGATCATCCTTCTTACCAGCAGTGGTTGTGAGAATGATGCCGTATGGTTGCCCAGCATCGCGGGCAATGTCACGCACAGCACCCATACCAGCCAGCGCAGCCGGCATGGCTTTCTCGATGTAGTTTTGGAACGGGCCCTCGTCAATCTGGAAAATCGGTGTGGTCAAACCACGGGCTGTGTTGGCTGCTCTCTTCTCAGAAGTTTGAGGAACGTGCGTGCGGTACTTGTTCTTCCAGTGGTTGACCGTGAACGTGTCGGTGTTGTTGGCATCCGCTTTGTTTCTGTACTGAAGATAAGCCGGAAGTTCTTCGTACAACTCCTTCAGACGAGAGATGTTTTCTGTTCGGAGTTGATCATCCTTGGTCATCAGGTTGATCTGAGTGTCTCTACAGTGGAAGTTCATCAACGAGCTGTTGAGAACGTCCGTGGAGAAGCTCTTACCTGTTTGACGAGGTTGAACGAGGACGTAAGTAATGTGGTTAAAAAACGACCACCACAAAGAAAGGTTGGCGCGATTGGCTTGAATGTGCCCAGCCGGAGCGCCAGCCTTTGGTGGTGACCGCCAAACGTTTCTAACCGCGTACCAAAAGTTTTCTTTGCACTCCAACGCGATGAGGGCTTTTTGCTCCAACGTGAGGTTGGGTGAGTGCGGATCAACACCTAGGAGCTTGGGGTTGAGGAGCGCCAGCATCCATTTGTTGTTCCTCACCCCCATTTGGCGGAGAAGTTCTGACTTGTCCAAGAACGATTTGTTCTTGGTCATTGTGTCCACAATGGCACTGGGATATTTGGCCCAGTCTTCTTCAAATAGAATCATTTTCATGGGAAACCTCTGTGAAGGTAAACGAGTGTGTGAATGACAGCATAAATAAAACACGGGGTGGCTTTCATGAAAGCCACCCCATCATCACAACATGTCACGACATCTTGTTGATGACGGCGTCCAAATACGCCTTGATTGCTGTTTTTTTCTTGAAATCTGTACTGCATAACAAGTTGGTTAACAGCGGGAACGTGATGGACAGTTGGAGTTTTTTGGCCACTTCTTTGGGGAAGTCTTCTCCAAACTCGATGTAAACCACGTACGTTTTAGCGTGCTTGGTCCTGGCCCACCATGCCTTGTACTCACTTTTGGTCACCCACTCATCACAATGAAGGTAGAACGTGTCGCCACGATTCGTGTGAACTCTGTAGTGTGTGCCACCGTGTGTTCTCTTTTGTGTGAAGTGTCGTTTTCCTTTTTTCCTCTCCACCGTGTCAAAAAATCCACGGAGTATTTTCCCCAAACGCTTTTTCATGACTTTAACTGTTTTGGTAATGTTTCATGGTGAATGCGCGCACCACCACATAGAGACAGAACGCTGTTCTGAGCGCAGCCAACATAGATGGGTCTTTGACCTTGCAGCCTTGCTTGATCAGCTCCTCGACGGTATCTTTGATTTTCATTAACTTTTCATCTGTAGCCCTCGACGATGTGTAGGTTCCTTTGATCCGTTTGATGATGGTGGCAATGTCTTCTTTCTTGCGGAGAATCTCAGTGTTGTGGCTGAGGTACTCAAACGCATGTTCCATGATGTCATCGATCACGACATCGCCGCGTTTGCCCTTGAGGTGGAGATAGTTGTCACAGAACCACTTCATGAAGTCTTGCAGGAGATGCTCACTGGCGGTGTGGACCACGGAGACCACCACATCGAATAACTCTTGCTTGAAGAATTCTTCGTGTCTCGTCACCACGCTCTTGACATACTGCGTGTACACCGCCAAGCCTTTGGTCTTGTCACGCAGCTTGATCTCACCATCAATTTCGATCAAAGCGGATGAGGAATTGATTCGTTTGCCTTGTTGATGCACCGTCATGAACACAGAGTAGATGTTGATGACCATGCTCTTGATGCGACCTTGCGCATCGTTGACCATTTTCACCAGTTCAAGATCATCATCCATTTTCTCCAGCGTCTCTCGCCAGATGCTACCAGGCTTGACCAACTCCACTGACCGGTATCGCAGTGCACCAGCCCAGGAACCTTCCGCTTTCAGAATGAATCGGTTGGAGAGTTCTGCGTAGGTCGCCGCTGCGGTGTCTGGATTGGCAGGGAATTTGAAGAAGTTGAACAAGATCGAGGTGAGGAACTTGTAGTTCAGGTACAAGGCCACCCGAACAGCCAGCTCTTCTCTGTCGCGTTCTTGCAACAACGGTGTGGTGAGTGCGCAATGAATCAACCACATGCACGTCAGGTTGAAAACGTCAGAGCTGACGTTGAAGTCTGGGTTGATGTCTTTGAGGTTGTGGAGTTTGGTTTCCAAGATGCCCTCGTCGATCATCAACAAATCGCCGAAGAACAAATTGAGTTCGTGGTCGGTGAAGCGAACGACCTGCACGCCAGTCATCGTGCCCCCAAAAAACTCGATGTGTTCAGGCTTCTTGTGGACAAAGCCTTGCTCCAACGCCACGAGTTCCTTGTAGAAGGTTTTATCCACCTTCACGTGGGACAGTTCAGTGCTCATCACTTCTTTGAAACTAGACATGGCGTGCTCATCCTTGAAGTTGGGCTGCAATCTCGTCCACGCGAGAAACAACGGGCACGCCGTACTCTGCAGCCACTTCGCTCAACGCCGTGGCGAACACGTCGTCGAGTTGCCCATCATCCACCAATACCAGCATCGTGTTGGCCCGCTGGGCTTGATCCATTGACTGCAATGCGTCACAAAACCGAACCATGTCTTTGGCGTTCGCAGTGGAGGTGCGCGCAACATAAACCAACCCGCCGAGATTAACGCCATCCATTTTGCTCAACACTTGCCATGCACCGTAGTGCTTGACACTGTCGATTTGTTGTGACTCCAGCGCGATGCCGTGCACCCCCACCACTTTGGTGGGAAAGTTCTTCACGAGTGACTTGATCAACCCGTCGCCGATGGCGCCATCGATGACAACACCTCGGTTACTGAGGATTTGCATCAAGTCGGTGTTGTCTGTGATTTCTTGTTGGAGAATGCTCATTTGGCTTGCCCACCGAGTAAAGTTTTGATCATGCGTTCGTGACGTGGTCGGTCATTCATCATGGCCACCTTCATCCACGTACCACGTAAATAATCCTTGTAGTTCTGCGCGGAGTCCGCGTAACCAGACACGATCTCCTTGAAGATTCCCAGCGTGAAGCCACCTTGGAGTTCGCCAGTGTCCATCCGAATGATGAGTTCGTTATAGATGTAGGTTTTGACTGCGTATTCCACCAACTGTGCGAAGTGATTCCAGCTCCGTGTGGAGATGTTGGTGAGATGGTCGTCATACTCAACCACCACGCGGGCACACGTTCCGCTGTTGAAGAACCCGCTGTTTTGAATCAAAATGACGTTATCGCCCACCAGTTCTGCGCTGGAAGTTCCCACAACAGGAATGTGATCCAGTGCCGCCAACGCATTTTTCACCGCACCCATGGAAGCGCTCATGTCGTTGCGACTCACCCCGGCTTGATAACCATTGGTCATGGCCATGCTGGGGTATTGACCCATGGAGTATGGGGTTGAGAAGACGATGTCTGTGATGGAAACGATGGATCTGTTTTGTGTTCTTTGTTTCGGGATGCGGACCACGATGTCATTGTCCACCCGCTCAAAGGGAAGATCACCGATGAACACGTTGACTTCTTTTCCACCCACCACGTTGCAATCCGGCAGCACAATGCTGCGGATGACTTTCGCCTCGATCTCCTTGTCTATGTTGATGATCGCGTTGGGAAACCAAGATGGGGTCTTGGGTGTGAATGCTCTTTCGAGCACCGCTGCAGGAATGACCTGCCTCGTTTTGTTGATGGCGTGTTTGATGCAAGACATAAAAAGAATTTACTCCAGTTATTTTTGGTGGTAAATGATATTAAGGAGGGTGTTTATCTTCTGTTCTGATGTAGCCATCAGTTGGTCAAAGGATTTCTATCATCGCTGTGATGGTACACTGATCTCAAAACAGTGAACATGTTTGTTACCTTAACCGCGTTAACGCCAGGAGCCACCACCATGAAAAGCTTGAGCTTCGAACCTATCGGCAATGAAATCCCCACATCACCCACTGCAGGGGTGACTGGCAGTGCCAGAAGCATTCTGGCCAGACACACCTCGACGGTGTTCCGTAATTTGATTTTGGATGCACTGAACGACCCGAAGTTGAAGAAGAACTTCGATGACGTTTTTGAGCTTGCGAGGCAGACCACGGAGTTCACGTGGATTGCGTGCGTGAACATGAACAAGTTGGATGAGGATGGTTTGTGTCAAGTTCAGATCAAACGGGTGGTCTATGCACACGAAACCGATTTCTTTGATCCGGTCGTGAAGCTCAAACCCATGGTGTCGTGGTGTGATGACAACACGATGTGTTTCATACTACCCAGATACCAAACCCACTACACGGCTGAGAATGTGGTGTTCCCCCACGAGTACACCGACGAGGAACATCGGGAGATGACAGTGAGTAGACATTATCGCCTGATGTTTGAACTCAAACTCAACGTCCAATCTCTTTGAGTGAGAGAAAAAGCGATAAAAAATACCTGCGTTACAAATCAAGTGTAGGAGGCCGTTTATGCCGCCACCACCCAACCACAATACGCAACAACGATAAGGATTTGACATGGTCAAAGAAGACGAAATCTTCCAACCAGCGTACGACGCCATGCACCGCACCATCCGCACAGTGAAGCTGGATGTCGGCCTGATTGTTCAACTCCTCCACGCAGAATACCAAGAATACCTGATCCCCCCAACGCCGGGCTTGTACGGTCCGATTGGTCACTACCCGTTGCTGTTACCAGACGTTCACTACGTGGCCAGGGGTTACATGAAAGAGTACGGGGACGTGACGCTGCTGGTGACCTACACAGAAGCGCTCGAACTCACTGGCATGGACATTTACGCGTTGGAACATCAAACGAGGTGGAGCGAGTATTACAAGCCCCATCGCAAAGATGGGTCCAACCTCTTGTTCTTGACCCCCATTCAACACGTGGGTACGGAGAAGCTCATCATTCCGAAAAGTTGGATGATGAGTGGCAAGTCACGAAGAGTAGGCACCGACAACCAGAACATGCCCAACCGCATGACACAACTGGTGACGTCTTTCGTTGCGCACGCTGTCAGAGATGAATTGGTGGTGCCGTTTCGTTCGCCGTGGGCAAACGTGTTCGCCAAAGAGGTCAACTCCACCATGGTCGAAGAGGCCATCAAAAAGGACTTTCTTCAACACTGGGCGAACTTCAACAATTCGGATCTGAAGAAGGACATCGCCGAAATCATTGGGTTGTTCTACACCCACATTCACACCGTGACGGCAGTACAACAATACGTTCAGATCAACACTGGCATTGATTATTTCGCCAGTTTGAAGCTGGAGGAATGGATGCGGCAGAAAGAGCACGCTGACGAGGCTGCGACCATCTTAGGTAGGTGAGTCAAGTGAGGTCAGAAACTCTCACGAACGTTGACCTCACTGCGGCCTGGTGGTACATCGAAAACAAGGTGTTGTGTCTGCAAGACTGTGGCAATGGGTGTACCATCGAGGACGATGAGGTTGCTATGTTTCGCAAACACCACACTGAGCAAGTGGCGGCGTTACTGGCCAACATCATCAGTGGGGCGACTTACGCCGACAGATATAACGACGTGGTGGAGGTGCTCTGTCTTCTCCACTACGACATGCATGGTGACAACACACCTATTTCACCGGCCACCATCACCGCCACTCTTTACGGACTTGTCTACGACTTGGTACACGAACAATGGAAAAACGAAATCAACCTTTTCAACGTGGTGAACATCGACGTGTTAAGTTTCAATCGAGTTCAAAACAGGCTGATGCTGTACGTTCTGGTGTCGCAGGAGATCTGATGTGGCAGGTGATCGACACCAAGATGTTGGTCGATCACCTTAAAAAACTCGACAGAATAGTGACCGCCGGACAAGCAGCTATTCCCAGAAGGGTTGCCACGCTGATGTTCACGGCCATTTGTAAATCAAACAGTGTGGACTTTTACTACCAAGACGTCATAAGAAAATTACTGCACGACAACTATAATGCGACGCCAAAGGACTTTCAAGATGTGATGTCGATTGTCTATGCTATTCTCAGTGGCGTGGCCGGCGACTACAAGTACCGTGGCCTGCACGTACTGGAAGCTCAGGGTAAAATTTACGTCGCACTCAAAAATAAACCCGTTTAACCCAAAACAGAATTGAGGGTCGTGAAAATGTTACATGAAACGATAAGAAGAAAATACTCAGTAGAAGAAATATTGGTGTTGAACATGCCGCGTTTCTTTTCGCTGGAAAATAATTACGCACGAAGACTACCCACCTTGTCCTTGGCTTGTCCTGACCTGGCACGGTGGATTGTGGAGTTGTGCTGTGGGTTGTTTTGTGACGCTGAACAATGTGACATCTACTCGAATAAATCCGAATTCCCCGAAGAGATTTTCTGCACCATTCACGACGAAGCGTTCAACTGCGCCAACGCCAGCAGCCTGAACGCTATCGCCAACTCCGCCATAGAAAGAGAGATCTACAGCACCGCGTTTTACGATATTGTGATCGAAATGATCATTGAGGTGCTGACCAATGTGTATTTTCTCAAGGGCGAGGATTGTGTTGTTTTTGCAGCAGACGGTATTTTTCCCATACTGCGCGAGCCCAACATTTACCTCAGAGTCCACCGTAAACCCACGCACTTTCAATGATAACGCCCAGCTACCTTCGCGTAAATGTGATCGAATCAGCGACAGCAGTGGTCATTCGTGAACACCACGCGAATGATCCGAACCATTCATGCCTAGACATGGATGCCGTAGACTCCGTCATATTTGAGTGTTTGCAAAACAATCCACATTGTTCCGAAGAAGTCGTATTAGCAGCATTGAGTGAACGAGAGTTATTTGGTAATGGGCCCGAAGTAGATGAGCTTCATCTTCGAGTCTTGAAACCGAGATTCTTGTTGTACATAGAACATTTAAAAACTCAATACCAGGCCAACCACACAGGAGCCGATTGTGAAAGACCGAAAACAACAAACAAAGTCGTCTACTGGAAGCGATCGTGGTTTGTCTTTGAATAAGCCAATCATCAAATCCGCGCACGTCTTCACGTTCGTTGAAATGAACGAAGAAGAAATTGAACAAGGCTTAGACACAGAGTTGCCAGATCTGGAAAGCATACTCACCTGGTTGACAGGATGGTTAACGGGGTGTGTTGAGCGCACACTTGGCTTCAAGAATGTGGAGCAAAAACAAGCATTTGCCTTAGAGGAGCTGGAGTACCAATTTCCATTGCTGTGTGCCGAGTCACCACATCATCGTTACGTGCAAACCGTGATTGAGCAATTTTGTCAATACTCCGAGGCGTGGGATCAACCACACAAGCTTTTCATGGTGGTGAAATACAATGCAATCTTTTTTGACGAGAAATCTTACCAGCAGATGTGTCGTGCATGTTGTTGATGTAGATCAAACGACGCTGCGATGGGTGGATGCGCAGTTGTCATTGCACGATTCGTTTTGCCAGGCTCACGACAAAGTGGGCCTGCTTGCAGCATGCATCATTTCGAGGGCCAACTCGATTCTGTTCGAGGGGGTTAGTTTTTCCCCCTCGATCCCAACGGAGTTAAGGCTGGTGATGCCGTGGTTGTTCAAACCCAGTGCGGACGGTTCACTCTCGGCATTGTGTTGCGCAGTGCTGGGTATCTTCAACGCGCTGGTGCTCTACGTCGTGAGTGTTTTCAGATCCACCATCATACCCAGCAGTTCAGAACAAATCCACTTTGTCACCATGATGAAATCAGAACGGTTGTCTAGGTTTTATTGTTACTGTTCGCTGGTGTAAAAAAGGAGGCACCGCCTTCTTTTTTTGCTGTTTGCTTTATCGTATTTACTGACCCAACCCACACTTTAGCTAGAGGGAACACGAATCATGATCTGGAACATTGAAATCCGTAACGCTTACAACTTCACAACGTACGCCACGCCTATTCTCGGCACTGGTTTCACCGCTGCAATGGTGATGACCAGCATGATGGATTTTGAAGCTGCGGTGAAACACAATCAGAACTTGGTGGTGTTACACCGACAAGTGATTACGTCGCTGCCGAGTGGTACACCCACTCAAGCAAGAGACCTGACATACATGCTACTCAAAACCAGCAGCGGTGAAACCGTGGTGCTGGCGCATGAGTGGGTTTCTTCCCAACCCGAGTTGATGACGAGTCAAACCATCCGGGTGGATGTGGCGGAAACCAGTGGCTTTGATTTGCAAAAGATCAGGGATGTCCTGATTGCGGCCGGCTACACGAAAATCAAAATGGGTTTTATTTAAAAAAGCAACCCATAGTGTGCAAGACCAGGCAATTTTTTTTGCGGATGTGTCTTGTACTTTGTCCCTGAAGGTGATCACTGCCAAAAACTACTTGCCAATGGCAGAGCATGACGTCCGCCAGCTAACATGCTTGCAGACTAGCCGATGTGCGAAAATGGCTGCGTTCGGTCCTGGTGCGTTTACTCGTGCTGCTACGGTGTGGTGGGTTTGAGCACAGTGGTCATCTTCAGGGGGGAATTTTATCGTATTCTGGTTTCACGACGCTCAGGTCAAACGGGGACTGAGTGTTTTTTGCCGGGTGGTGTGGCAAACCCGACTCAGCACAGCGAGCTTCGTTGAAGTTGCTGCGCGTGGATGCGCTTTTTTTACTCATCGCCCGAAGTTTGGCGTTGGGAGACGAACGCTTGCTCGCGGTGTTGTTTGTGTCACCCACCCGGTCTTTTTTCTACTTGATTGTTCGACCAATATGGCGACAATCAAGCCTTCTTTTTTATGCCGTCAACCTATCGGATGAGCCACACATGGCAAACCAATACTGAGATCGAGAAAATACAATGGAATATGCAGACCCGTTCATTCTGAAAGCGGACGAGTACAAAAGAGAAATAGATCCGGTGGCCAATGCAGTACACCAGTACGCCAGCTATCTTGCCGATAAGAGAGGGGTGCCCTACGACGAGTGCCGTGCGTTTGTGGTCTCGACTTTTAAGAAAGGTGGTGTGTTTGAATTCAAAGACAAAGGAATGACTCTCCTGCGTCGAAACGAACACGGTGACCGGGAAGTAGAAACCACCACAGTGAGAAAGTTCATCAAGGAGGTGATTGACAGAGAGTTGATCATTGCTCCTACGTGGACGACTTACCTGCCCACTAAGACAAAGGTTTCTTTTTTGGCGGACGACATTACGGACGGCATCGCTGGTAGAAATGCTGCCAAGAAAAAGATGTACCAAGCTGAGTCGGCTAACAATAAGACCGAGTACAAATGGTACAAAGAGGAGCAAACTTACAAGAAGAAGGGCAACAACGCAGTCAGTGGTGCACAAGCCTCCACCAGCACGGTGATCTTCAATAAGACCGGCCACAGCACGCTGACCAGTATTTGTCGCAACACGAGCGGTTTTGGTAATGCCAGCAATGAACGCATCGTCACTGACAATCGGCATTATCGCAATCCAGAGATCACGCTGAACAACATCGTCTCGATCACATGCAACACGAATTACAAACGACTGCGGGGTGTGATGGAGAAATTCGACATTGCTTACCCCAGCACGGACGATGTGATGGTGTGTGTTCGTTACTCCACGCAACTATACTGGAGAGACGAGACGGCAATGGCCAAGATCAGGGCGTATGTTGAAACGCTCACACCGCTGAAGAAAGCGGCCTTTGTCTACACGGGCAGCTTGCACCGTCTCAGAGAACTCAACGAGCCTTTGGTGAGAACGATTTTCACCGAGTTGATCCAGAAAGTCACTGGGGTCGAAGTGGCCAACGCCATGACGGTGATCAAGAGCGCTCCGGAAACCTACCTGCACCTGGGCCACCAAATCTGCACGGAGGAGACGATGGGGTTGGGTATGGAACACCACCTCATCGAAGGCACTACCGCGATCAACACTCTGGCGGCCACCATCCTGCATGTGGCCTTCGTAGTAGACAAATACGCCGAGCTATTCAAGTGTTTGTTGGTGACTTCCAATGTGCCGCCCTCAGTGGCTTATTTCCCATACTCCATACGCAGAGCAGCGCTTCACAGCGACACTGACTCCACACTGGCGACACTGGAGTCCTGGGTTATTTGGTACTGTGGCGACATTGACTTCACACCTGTTGGGATTGCTGTACAAGCCGCTATCACGTTTTTCATTTCCTCAGGCATTCGGCACATCTTGGCAGTGATGTCCGCGAACATTGGCGTAGACAAGCGACACTTGTTCAGAGCAGCAATGAAGTCTGAATATCGTTTCGATGTGTTTGCGATGACCATGCTTGGCAAACATTACTTCGCACTGATTGGGTGTCAAGAAGGATCGGTGTACGAGAAAAGAAAAACTGAGATCAAGGGCGTGCATTTGATCGGCAATCAGATTGCTCAGTTTGCGGAAGAAATGATGGTGGACATCATGAACACCATCATCAAAGAGAAAAAGATCTCCGCAAAGAAATACATTCGCATGGTGGCGGAGATGGAGCAAAAGGTGATGAAGTCTGTGATTGGTGGCGACAAGGAGTATTTGAAGTCGGCATCCATCAATGATGCAGAAAGCTACACCAAGGACGAAGACGAAAGTCCTTATCAACTGCACACTTTCTGGCAAGAAACATTCGGTCGGAAATACGGACTCATGCCCAACCCACCTTATCGAACAGTGAGAATAAACTTGAAGCTCAAAGGGCCGAAGAGCATCGCTGAGTGGCTGGCCAACATGAAGGACCAGACGATGGCGGGATTCATACGCCATCAGTTTACCTTGAAGGGCAAGAAAATGTTCACCACGTTCACGATGCCTGAAGAAATGTTTGACCAGCTTGGATTGATCGAGGAAATCAAAGACTATGTCGATGCAAAGAAGATCACCGTCTCACTTTGCACCTCGCTTTACTTGGTCTTGGAAACTCTGAACCTCTTCTTTGTTGGAGACAAAAAAGTCAATCGGTTGGTTTCAGAAGTCTACGCAGAAGAACTCGGATTCAATTGACAGCACAAAAGGCGGGTGTGACTACCCGCCTTTATGCCGCGTCACGGATTGTCAATGTATCGGTAAACGTTTCTGAGAAACCCGTCGACCTCGTTGACATGTCGATCAGTCAGGTTGGTTTGAATTTCTTGCTCCGTGTTGTACAACCGCATCTGCCTGTTGAAGTGAGTCAAACCCATCATGTTGGCGTCTTTGGTTGCCGGGGAAGCTAAGTCACAGAGGAGGCTGTAGTATTTCAGTCGGCAAGCCGACAACAACCAATCGTTCTGCATGTTAGCCATGACATCAGGCATCACAAGAAACCGCGCCATGTCTGGTTTGGTGATAGCTGGCATGTTGGCTAAAATAGCTTCGAATGATTTCTTTTGTACTTTGTTGAGAACAGACAATACCTTGGTGATGACCGCATCCACGTCGGCAGTGACATCTCTGGATGCACAAGGGTGTGGATATGCGATGCTATCGTCACCGACACTGATACCGTTCATCCTGTTGAAGAGGCGGTTGATGAGCTGCAGGTCCGCCTGATCGTGCATCATGTTCGGTAACACGTATCCCGCGATGAACTTATGGATGGTTTCTTGTTCTGTGGGTGGCCTGGTGGAATTTGCGATCGACCACGCCCGGTACATGACCATCAAAGCCGGCACGTGTATTGCCAGTACCACCAACCCTTTTTCATCCGACCAATGTTTTCCCATGGGTAACATGTATGAAACATCACTTTGCGGAATGACCAGTGGTTTCACTGGTTTGCACACCCTCCAGTTTTGATGGATGGCGTCTGGGTCAACAGGGGTTTTGTAAGCGAGGTAATACTCAGGTTGATCATCGCTGTAAAAACCACCAACATGGGGTTTTCCTTTGGAGGAGCCCGTCACATACCCGATCGATCCCGCGATGTCTAGACAAGAGTCCTCGACGTAAGCGATGTAACGGGTAAGACCAAGGTCCAGTGGGGTCTGAATGGATTGGATGAGTTTGATTAACGGATGCGTGTTGGTCACACTTCTGCGACTGACTCTGTAGTACCCACTCAAAGTGTTGAGTTTATCCAACACCCGCTCCCTCACTGTGGGCCATTGTTCTGGAAAATTAACGTTCACACGAACGTCAGAGCTGCGTTCAAATAGTGGTATGGTCATGACGTGAATGTGGTTGAATTGAATTCTTAAAGCTACACTTATTGCGTGTTCAATTTATTTCCCACAATAACTACTATTGTATGTAGTCGATGAGGCTGCACACAGGTGACTGCTTTGCGGTTGCTTGCCAATGATAAACAGCGTCTGTGTGCTGCTTGTGTGGTGCGTGATTGTTGTTTTTGCAGGATTGCAAAAATATACAGTCGCTCATTATCAAGTAGAGCAAACAGCCCTGTTTGCTTTATCTACAAACCCCCGTTGAGGTAAGAACACATGTCTTCTTTGAACAATCGTAACCGTTGGCTCTCTGGCGCTTCGCTCGTTTCCGACAACGCACCGCCGCAAGCCGGTGTTGTGATCAAGACCCTCCAAGAGGGCCTGGATCAAAAACTGGTCAACTTGAGCCAGGAGCGCCCTGGTCTCAAGGCCATCAAGTCGATGACTTTCTGGATCGGCCGTGGCCAATCTGGCGGCGATCTGGGCTCGATCGTCACGGCGTTCTGGAACACCGACAAGATCAACACCCGCGAGTTCGTGATCACCGCGGTGATCGTGGGCGTGGGCGCCACGATGGTCAAGCCGCCGGAACGCACGATCAACGACCAAGCGCTGTCGTACACCGACTACATGACCCCGTCGCGCTCGATGACGGCCGAGTACAACCGGGTGGTGGCAGGCGTCGTTTCGCAACGTGTCTGCGGCAACCTGGGCCTGGATTCGAGCGAAATGGAAAAGCGCGTCAGCGTCATCTCCAGCTTCGCCATCAACAACGAGCTGTGGCCGCTGTCCGAGCCCGCTCGTCTGGTGGACATGCTGGTGAACGTCCACTACGACGCGGCCATCGTGACGGTGTCCCAGAACCAGCGCGACTTCATGCCGCCGCTGCAGGACTACGCCGACAACGGCCAGGCGATCTACACCCGCCTGAACTTCGGCTACTTCGACGGCATGGGCCGTGACGGTTCTTTCCGGCCGGCGGATGTTCGCATCGACATCTACCTGGGCGCGAAGAACATGACCATGGGCCAGACCAACGAGCAGAACATGATGCTGCTCGGCTCGGTGTTCGCGCTGGGCAGCCAGGTCTACAGCCCCATCATGTCGGCGGGTCGCCAGTGCCAGACGACCTGGGTGCCGAAGATCGTCATCACCGAGATCCAATCGGAGATGGGCGCGACGCCGTACTGGTTCCTCTTCCTGCTCTCGCAGGTGACGCTGCTGGGCGCTGGCGGTCTCTGGAAGGGTTGCTTCGGCTACTCGATGCCCGAGCAACTGCGCAACATGTGCAACCCGGCCGTCTACGCCATGGAAGCGCCGATGAACGCCAGCGAGCAAGCGCAGGTGGTGAACAACTCGTTCGTTCGCGCAGAGCTGCCCGACCTGAGCAGCGGCACGAACTATGCGCCGACCGTTCGCCTGCTGCTGGACACGGTCTTCCATCAGCAACCGGTTTACACGGTTCGCACGTCGCCCGGCTCGCCGTCGACCGTGTGGGCGCGTTGCCTGGGCGGGGACGTCGCCTACGCGAATGCGGTGACCAGCTTCATCGCCAGCGCCGTCGGTGGTGTGGAAATCCGCACCACGCTGGGCCTGGCCAGTGACGCCGACGACAAGACGGTCGCACAACGCATGGCGTCGAGCTGCAAGCTCATCGACCAGGCCGACGGCCAGAGCGTGATGGGTGGCATCGTCACGACGCCGAGCGGCGAGCGCATCCCGCTGAGCCGTGTCATGGACTACCGTGTGGTCGCTGGCTTCCTCAATGCGGACGCCATCCCGACGTACGGTGCGATGTGTGATTCGGGCAATCACGGCATGGCGCTGTCGGCACGGATGACAACGCTGCAACGGGTGATGCCGGAAATGCAGGCGCAAGTGCTGTACCCCGAACTGGATCGCCGGCTGAACATGGATGCACTGAACATGCTGGTCACGATGTTCGGCCCCATCCAGGTCACGACGCTGGGCACCTCCGGTGCCGATCAGATCCTGCAGGCGAACAGCAGCGATGGCCGGCGCTTCATGAACTCCCACAATGAAGTTCCGAAGGCGCAGGTCAGCTTCACCAACGTCGGTCAGCAACGCGGTGCTGGCGGTGGTGGCAGCAGCATGTTCTCCGGCTTCTGATCAGACGCCACACCTGTGAAGTGAAAATCACAGCAAAGACAAGGGGCTTCGGCCCCTTTCTTTTTTTGTCACTTTGCATTGCAAAAAACTATGGGCGTAAATTATCATTATGGACCGACCAACAACTAACCCAACTAAGAGTGAGTGATATGGGGACTTTCTTCAGGCCTAACAGCTACGCAACCATGTACGCGGAATGCCCGAATCCGCAATGCGTTAACGACATGTTGGACATCACCACAGAGCAACGCGAGAAAAATACAAATCAAATTGGCGAAACACAAATAGGCAACACGCTCGACATCGTACCGCGATGCAGTTGCCATCGGCTCAAAGGGCATTACTACGAGAACATGCCTGATCTGAAGTGTGACAATTGTGGCGAACCTGTGGTTGAGGTCTTCCGCGACAACGTCACCACCACACTTTGGCTGAGGCAACCCAAGGGTGTGGCACCGCTGATCAAGTTGAACGTGTTCGAAATGTTGCACTCGTTGTTGATGGCGACGACCCGGAACAAGTTTGACATACTGGCATACATCATCGATCCCTATCACAAGGTGGTGAACTTGCCGAAGACGACGCTGTATGACTTGGAGTTGGTCACCAAGATCATCGCTGAAAATGGCGGCAAGCGCGGCTACACGCAGTTCATCAACAATTTTGACAACTACCTCAAGTTGTTCAGAGAAAGGATTTTGGTCAGTGGCGATGCATACCAAGTCGGGTGCTTCTATGAGTTGATCGATAGACTCAAAGCAGAGGACAAGTTGTTTTCGGAGTATTTGCCATTGCCTAATCGAACGCTTCTGATACAAGAGCGTTCTGACAGCACGGCAGACATGGCCAGAATTTACATGGACGGTACGATGGCGGCGATCTTTGACGCCATCAATGGCATGCGGGGGATTGATCACCCGGTGGTGGCAAAACCGCCAAGAGCCAAGGACGTTGCGACGGCAAAGTTCTACCTCAACATCACCACGGCCATTGTCGATTACTTCGACACCATCCTCGGCAGCAAGCCTGGAAAGATTCGGCGAAGCCAGTGTGGCAGCCGTGGTTATGCCACGGGACGAACCGTGATGGCGGCAAGGACCATGCCGCACAACTACGATGAGATCATCCCGCCTTGGATCGAGGCAATCACGGTTTACCAGCCGCACATCACCAACAAGCTGCTGAAGATGGAGTACACGGTCGGTGAGATCAACATGATGTTTCAAGTCATGCCCTCACCAGTGATGAGCAACCCCACGCACGCCAAGTGGTACCGTCTGTTCAACACGATCATCGATGAGTTGATTGCAGAGTCTCCGGACAAGCGTCTGCCGTGGTGGGCTAACCGCAACCCAACCATGTTGCGCGGCTCAACGCAGCTCATGTGGGCGCCTGACATCAACCGTGATCCGCAGTGCAAAGCAACGGGTCATCCGATCCTGAATTGCAACGTGTTCAACCTCGACTTTGACGGAGACGAGATGAACTTCTTTGCGTTCTACGACATGTGGTTGGTGCACTTGGCTCGTGGTTTGGGCTTGGAGAGCAGTTATTTGTCGAACAAGCGCCCCTTTGCGGTAAGTGACGCAGCCAAGTTACCTGCGCCTGTGAGTTTGACGGCCGCCATGTGGTTGAATTGGACGCAGAATCATGCGGAAGAATTAGCGTTTGGCTACAATGGTGAATTAGATGACTTGTTGGCTTCGATTGTGGCTGACTGAAAGGACTCTTAAATGATCAAGTTGGGATTGCGTAGAGATGCGACTGATGGGTTCAACGCCCAACTATACGGCACCAACGTACACGAGGATGTTCGCAAGTTCATCCAAAATCAACGCCCGCTGGCTGCGTCGGAGAACAGCCTTGGGGCAAGCCTGGCGGCGGCTGCGTCCAAGGCGGCCAGTGAGTTCATGAACAACAAGCACATTGAGTTTGTTCGCAAGGTGACGAACGAGCTGAGTGTGTCCGAGAACAAGGGTGAACGCGTCATCACTGCCCTGATGACTGGCTACGAAATGCAAATGGCTGGGGAAACCATGGCCAAATATGTCATGGCGCTGCCTGCTGCCAGACACGCGTTCATTCGCGGCGATATTTCTGGTTACGATGGCATGTATTTTGACGCGCAACCCGGTGTGGTTGGGTTTGGCCACAAGCCTTTCATGCGTGCCACGAACGAGGTGATCGGCGGAGACGGCGTGGTCATGACCTACGTCTTCAATGACAATGAACGGGCACTCACGTTAGGTGAACAAGCCGACATCAAGGCCACGTGGCGAGTGCTCACTGCCTTGTTGGAGGATGGTGAGATCGATCCCACCAGCCCGTATCGGGACTGAACGGCAGCAATTTTTTAATCGGCAGCGGTAGAAGGTATAGTCCTTTTACCGCTGCTATTTTTTTGTTATTTTACCAAGCAAGTAAAAATGAACACATCTACACTGCATCCGACGAGAATTCATTGCGTCACACTGTCTGGGTATGTGCACGACATGCCTAGAAAACTAGACAATGCGCTCAGCGAGTACATGGCGTGGAGTCATGACAGCTCGTATTCTTGGGGAGAAACCCCATCACTCAGCCGTGCTATTCAAAAAGCAGGCAGTGATTTGACTGAACTGTGTCGCAACATCAAATCCGATTTAGAGGACAAACTCAAACCGAAGTTTGAAAAAGCCACCGTAGAAGTTACGCTCAACGATGGGGTGACTACCTCATCAATTTTGACCTTGAGTATTTTGATTGAGCTTTACGACGGTGGTTATAAAGACGATTCCATGCGAATATTAGAAATCGAGCAGGGAAAATTTCATAAATTGATCACTGTCCACAATGGTGTTCCACAATGAAAACCAATGGAAATCTTATGTAATGTCCCTTGTGATCTCTGTGGAGTAGGCGATGAGTGAATTAAAAGACGTGAGCGAAATTGGTGAAGATGACGGACTTGATCCAGTGACGAGGAGCAATCGTGATGCTCTCATTCGGCACATGAGGGATGAAGTTTCACCCATGTTGTCTGTGCTGGAGTCGACCATTCGAATGAAGATTCAAGAAGCCCCCTTCTTGAAGTTTTTCCTGCCGTCGTTTGCCGGCTTGGTCAAAACAAAACACGATGTGAACGCAGAGTGGCTGCGAATTTCTGGCACACCGTGGAACGAAGTTGATGTGGTCAACGACCGCGGCGACGTTGTGGCCGTCGTGCCGGCTCTGTTGCCTTCACGTATCTTCAACCCAGCCATGGGTAGCAAGAAACGAATCAATCCGGAACTTGCCAAGCTGGGTAACTTGCAACGCATCAATCCGAACAAAACGCAGTATGCGTATCAAGCGGTTCTGGAAGAAAGCCTGCACGAGACAATCGATCAGAGTGAAGTGGAACGCAAGAACCGAATGTTGGGTGCTTTGTTTCAGCATTACGCCGAATACCTGGCAGACTACGCGAAGAATAACAACATCGACTTGAAAAAACTCGTGCAAGACAGTGGCGTGGATGTCACTGCGATTGCCCCGCAAAACAAACAAGCCATAGCGGCGCCAGTGAAGAAAGAGAATACCAATGTACAGCTTGAGTGGGACGAAGATTTCTGACGAATACGCCTTATTGAGTATCAGCGATGTGCACTTGTTGCACCCCAAGACACCGACAAGGCACATCGCAAACAACTTTGTCAAGTACGTCTTAAACGAAAGCACGCTGCGAGGCGTGAAACTTTTTGTGATCGCGGGTGACTTTTACGACCGCGAGGGTGTGTTTCACGACGATGATGTTCAGACCACGATCGAGTTGGTGGCGAACATCATCAAGGTTTGTGCCATGTTCGATATTGTGCTTCGCGTACTCAAGGGTACGCCGTGGCACGACCGCGATCAAAGCATCAACTTCATCACCATCGCCAAAGTGTTGGGGTTGCCGGTTGATGTGAAATACATCGAGACCATCGAGATCGAGACCATCGAGTCGTTGGGCATCAGTGTGCTCTACGTCCCCGATGAAGTGAACTACGACACGGCGGTGACACTGAAGCAAGTCAGGGCGCTCATGGAGTCTCGTGGATTCGAGCAGGTCGATTACGCAGTGATGCACGGCCTGTTTGATTTTCAAGTGCCAGAAGTGATCAGTCCCCACATCAAACACGACACACAAGCTTACCTGAAAATGGTGAGTAAGAACATCGTGATTGGGCATGACCACCACATGCAGACGAACGGTCGCATTGGGATCAATGGATCTTTCGACAGGCTGGCACACAACGAAGAACACCCAAAAGGTTTTCTGAAGATACATGTGCGCCCCTACGGAAACGAATGGGAGTTTGTGGAAAACAAGGGTGCGTTACCGTACGTGACGTACAAAGTCTACACAGACGACTTGGAAGTTTCTTTAGAGAAGCTGTTCAAGAAGGTGGAAAAGCTTCCTGCTGGCTCGCATGTGCGGGTGCTCACCACGAGAGCAAACCCGATGTTCAATGCGCTCACGAGCTTGAAGGTGAACTACCCACTGCTGCACTGGAAAATAGAATCGAAAGAAAAGAAAGTAACACAGATCACGCAAACATCGCTACCGAAGCAAAAACACAAACCCATCGCCATCACCAAAGAAACACTGCCGGCGCTCATCAAAGAAAATCTGTTGATCGACAGAAGCGGTGAATCTGGGTTCACCATGGATGACGTGCTGAGCAGACTCACGGAGTTGTCACGATGAATGTTTCGCCATTGTCTGCACGCGCCATGAGCACGTACCCGCTGTCCATCGGTACGTGTTTGGCCATCGAATGCTTTTCAACTGGACCAAGACCACCCTATGATCCTGAAGCCATTCCAGGCGTCAAGATCACGCCTGGTACCTACGAAGAGCTTTGGGTCAACCTGATCACGTTGTCTAGAAACATGATTGGAAGTGTTGACAGGTTGGACATTCACCGGGTGAGTGGTGAGGAGTTGGCGCAGGAGTTGACGCTGGAGATGGAGATCATCTCCGATGTGGTTAAGCAGTTTGATCCCAACTTGATCACCCGCTTTTACAGCAACTCTTACCGTGGGGTGGCTGGGAAGTATCCGAGGGCAAAAGTGAGAGGTAACGCCACCCCAGCCAAACAAGCGGAGGTAGCGTTGATCGGTGAGAGTATTCAGGAGCTTTATAAATCCAAGAAGATCAGCACCAAGCTTTTACATTTTGATCTGGCGATCAAACCAATAAAGAGAGCCAGATCGCTCTTTTTAACAAACTACGCTCATGACCTGACATACAGAGCCGCTTTCGGTGAAATGGATTTACTGGAATCGCACACTGGCGTGGTGAAAACTCCCGCACAATGGTGGACGAAATTCAGTGATCAGTCCGCAAACAGAATACCCATGACACCGAGGTGGTTGCAGGTGTTTGGTGATTCGACGCTGTTCTATCAACACGACAGGGCTTTGAGAAAGCAGGTTTTGGAGATTGCTGAAAAATTCGAATGGAATCATAGAACGACCCCCGACAGAATTGCTTTATCGTTAGAGAAAATGCCCGATAAGTTTTCACTGGCCATACTCAAGGAAATGGGCACCTGAGTTAATGTTCAGTACCCCTCATCAGTTTTTCACCCAGAAAAGGAATTCGCCATGAGCGATGCAGATAACAAACCCACGAAGGCCGACATTCTCAACAGCGCCAAGCTGAAACTGGCTGGCAAAGTGGTCGAAGGTGGGCGTGGCCGTTCCGCGTTGGCGGTGAGCACTTACGGCGGCAACGCCAGCATCACGGTGTTCACCAACGACCCCAACGACAAGACCGACAACGGGATGATCCGTGCGCCGATGGACTTGTATGGTTTTCAGCTCATCTGTGAAGCCATCCGAGAGCTGCTCAGCAAGGACGTTGCCAACCACATCGACTTGGAGTGCTCCACGCACGCCAAGGACAACAACGGCGAGCGTGCGCGCGAGTCCTCGCTCGCCGCCGTCATTCGACTGACGCGCGAAGCAGACGGTATGCTCTCGATCGCGGTGTTGTCCGTCGACAAGTCGCGGCCACGTGAGCGCTTCTATTTCGCACCGCCAGCCGATCGCTACATCAAGCTCAACGTGAAGACCCACGAAAAGCCCGCGGTGCTTTTCAACCACATGGCTGCGGCTGCGTGGGTGAAGATCATGGAGGACATCGTGATTCCGAAATGCAAGGATGAATACGTTGCGCCCGAGAAGCCGCAGAACTCTGGTGGTGGTCGTGGTGGTTACGGTGGCGGCAATCGTGGTGGCTACGGCGGCGGTGGCGGTAACCGTGGTGGCTACGGCGGCGGTGGCGGCAATCGTGGTGGCTACGGCGGTGGTAACCGCGGCGGCTACGGCGGTGGCGGTGGCGAACGGACTCCCGACCGTGCGGCAGAAAAGCCGGCGGCTGCCGACGACATGGATGACGACATTCCGTTCTAACCACTGAAAAACCAAGTGGTAAAAACGGTTGAGTAAAGGGTGGCTTCGGCCACCCTTTATGCCGCCATTTCTTTTCGAGTGTATTGCAAAAAACTATGGGCGTAAATTATCATTATGCTCCACAGCCACAAATGGGAAATTGCAATGCAAATCATCACGAGTAAAATAGGCTTTAATGCGGTCATCATAGTTCGCCACAGTGGGCAACCTGACATTGTTTTGGATTTGGTTGCACTTGGAGTAGACACCAAAACCATGAACGCATTGCCGTCAACCTTTCACTTTGCGAACAAACACATCTACGCCAAGTTGAGACCGGAAGTTCAAACCGAGTTGTTTCTGCGATTCAAGCAGTGTGTTGATCGGTGTGACCATGGTGGCGAGTTAGACACTTTGATCACCGATCTCAATGCGCTGGTTGCACACATGTACAGCGTGCTGGATGTGGGCAAAATCGAAACGGACATTGCCACATCGCAACTGGTTTATGTTCCAAGAAGTATTCAGTCCGTGTTCACGCCGGACATCTCCATCGGCACGCCGGAGCAAACCTACCTTGTTCCGGATTACATCAACCTGGTGTCGTACAGCTTGGTCGTCAAGCTGATGATTCCAATTTGGTTGAAGTTCTTCCAGCGCTGTGGCAGTGAAACTGGGCGTGGTCACCGGGAGCGCTGGGCGTTCAGTCTGTTGCAATCGAGCTGTGTCATGCGGATGGCAGCGATCACCAAGCTGCACACTTACATTCAGCACCAGTACAACAACTCGGGCACTGCCGATCGTCTGAGACAATGCGTGGTGACGCTCGGTGGGCAGCAGGTGGTGGAGATGACGCTGAGTTGGGTGACCATTCAGTTGATCGCCTACATCAGCGCCGACAATGGTGACGTCCAGATTGGTTTGGATGGCATACCGATCAACGCGGACACATCAACACCCATCACACGGCTTTTCTATGCCGTGAGAACCCAAGTAGAGAGCGGTCCAGCCAGCTCACGTGGCATCGTGCATCCGAAGTTCCCCGACTCGTCGGCCATGTCCGATACGCGGAACTCATTGTGCGAAGAGTTCAGGGCCATCAATCCGGTGAGTGGTTTGGACACCGCCACTGCCAACGTCGCTGTGTCTGATCGGGATCGTTTGTTGAGACAAATGTACCGAGGTAAGCGGGAAGTAACACAAGCCGACTATGATCTGCTCAAGGAGGTTCACGCCAGTGTTTCGGCGTATGAAAACCACGAGAAAGGGTTTCGCCCCAGAATGATCAACGACTGTCAGATCTACGTGGCGTTCTGGCTGCTCGGCAGAACCAATTGGCGTGAAGCGTGTATCCTGCCGCCAAACATCATGCCACACATGCAACACGACAGTGTGATGAACATATTTGCAGTGGTCATCACTTACCTGTGGCAAAATGGTTTCAAGGAGATCGCAGCCTTGATCAGTGCGAAGGCACTGACGCACCACATGGGCGGACTGAGCACTGGTTGCGAGAAGATCAAGGATCAAAAAATCCACCAGATCCTGGACGAGAAATTCAAAGCCGCGGTCTTTGTGGGTGGTAAGAAAAAGCGCGATCTGGGCGCACCCAACACCGCGCGACAAAACAGAATCGTCGTGGCGATCGATCAACTCGTCCAGCCTGCCGGGCCGATGTCATCGATTGGCTTTGCCTCCAACACTTGGCAGATAAGACTGCCGAGAAAAATGATTGCGGAAGTCACGGGGCACGCGGACGTCACGACCTACGCCGCACCGAAAGACATCCGAACAAAACTTGCGCAACTGGTCATTCACCTGTTTGCCTAACCCGAATCCTTCACCCCCGTTAACCACAAGAGAGAAGCGAAAAAATGAGCATGTTTTCACAATTCATCACCGAAGAAGATGAACGTCGCAATTCGAACAGCGCGTTCGGTCAGTTCATCAACTCGAACGATCAGCCTTCGTTTCAAGGCAGTAAGCCTCAGGGCAACATGTTCGGTGCCAGCCCGTTCAACGCATCGTCACCGCTGTTGCTGACCGATGGTAGCAACCGAGTTCCCATGACCAGTGACATGGTCACGACCCACCACCACAAGTATTCACAAGTCTATATCCAATCGCTGTTTTTGCAACGAATGGAAGGATTCCCTGAATTCCAGTCGCGCCCTTACGAGATGACGGTGGATGCCGCCAGTGTCAATCACCTGCAGGCGCATCTTGACCAGGTCGGTGGATTGGTCAATACAGCCACGATGGCCTCTGTGGTGCCACGCCTGATGCACGTCGGGGATGCCACTGGACATGTCATGCCAGTGCGCGGTGGCTGGGCAGCCACGCGTTACCGGTTTGTGTTGATCGTGAAGTTCGTACCGAAGAACCTGAGCGGCGTGGTTGAGTTCTCCGTCATCACCGGCTACACGACACACTACGAAGCGCCTACGCTCATCAGCAACTACGTTGACCCGAACATGGTGCTGGTGGTGTCACAGGTGCAACGGTTTGTTGTGAACAAACTGACGAATGAGCCGGTGGGGAACTTCGAACACGCCCGTGTGTTGTCCAAGGAAGGCGATCCGGACGGCTACTCGGGTGCTGATCGCCGGCTGATCCGTCCTGGTGACTGTGCCACCCACATGGACAGCTACGCGAACTTGACATCGATGGCGTCGCAGTACGGATTCTCCGCAGAGACAAAGCTCTTCAACACTTCTTCCGCACTGCAAATGGTGCCGGCTGGATGCAGTGAGCCGCTGCACACCACGACTGGCTGGGCGACGAACTTCTTGCGTGGCGTGGTCTCTGCCACCAGCGCGCATCGCACGGGCAGCTTCCTGAGTGGCGTGGGCGACGGTGAAGACGCCAACACGAATCCGGGTGCTTTGACGCGCAGCATCATCGGGCCAGACCAGATCACCAGTGATCCGTTCCTGCAGTTGCTCGCCACACTGAGTGATTCGCGGGTTGTGCCATCGTCGTTCACGATTCAGATGCTGAAGAACTTCGATCCGTCGGTGGGTGGTCGTATCGAAACTTCGCTGATCGCGAACCAAGACTATGGGATGGTCACGGGCAATTTCGATGGGGAGAACCCGAATGGAAACGACGAAGCTGCGCGCATTTCGTTCGCGATTGCACAAGGCATCGGCACCCACATGGTCAACACAGCGCTCGGCTACGTCGAGTTTGCGTGGATGTCTGGGCAAGATCCGGTGATCACTGATGCGAAATCACTCATCGATGGGTACAACTTTTCCCCCTTGTTGCAATCGTTTGTCACAGCGATGCCGTCGCAACTGCTCGTGCCCTGCAGCTACATGCCCGGTGGCTACAACCAGCACTACGTGAATTGCAGTGTGCGGGCTGACTTGCTGGGTCGCACTGTGGTGAACATCGCGCTCGATGGCGCAAGCAACTTTTGCAGCTACGTTTACCCCACCAACATGGGTGAGCGCACCAGCAGTTGTATTGCGCCCACCATGAACTACGCAGGCAACTTTTACGGCAGCTCTGCTGCGCTGGCCAACAGTATCTTTGGAGAATGAGAATGAAATTTGAAGCCAAGACACCACTGAGAAAACTCTACCTCGGCTTACTCGACGCACTGGGCTTGGTGGTGAACGATGACGGTGTCATCGAAAGCAGTGGTAACGCCACTTACAAGCCGATGACGGCGGATGGCTTGGTCTGGCTCTGGCCGGACCACGCAGTCACCAAGCCGGCAGATGGTCGCTACATCGTGTTCAATCCGGCCAATGAGATTGGGGCGCAAGCCCCATTCATGGAGGAAATCATCAAGCGCATGGAGACGCGACTCAACGTGCGTTTCTTGTCGCTCATGACGGAATGTTTCGCGGCGGCTTCCGATCCCGAGCGAAAGACGGGGTCCAACGGGTACATCGCGTTGTGTCGTGCGTTGCCTGAGATCACACCCACCATGAACGTGTTCATGGGCAAGCTGTTGCAAAAATGGACCTCGACATTTCGTGACGACAAACGTTTTCACGTGCTGGCCCTTGCCAGTCGGTCGAGCGCGACGATCGGCACGGAAACGTTTCCGAGAACCGCCCTGTTGCGATCACCTGTTTACAACTTCTTCATGGAGTCGGATGGTCGCACCACCAATGAAAACTTCTCCTTCGGTGGGGTGTATAAATTCTTGGGTGTGAGTTGCAAGAAAGGAGAAATGGAGACGATGCGCAATTTCTGGGAGTACGTCTTCCCCACCATCAACCAAGCCACGCAGAAAGTTACCAAGAACACAACGACAACCAAGTGGCTCCTTGGGACGCGCAACAACTTCGGCAATGCTTTCTTCAGCGTGGTGCGACTCTATGCGCAAGCCATCGCACGCATGCGTGAAGTCGCCGACTCGCTTGGCAACGAGTACAAAGACCA
>ERZ650304.361-NODE-361-length-25835-cov-5.402133_pt1 | contig 25835 bp, 31 predicted proteins | sample MGYA00376240_ERZ650304 | MGnify/ENA primary metagenome ERZ650304 (study PRJEB26733, sample SAMN07839271) | wastewater metagenome | biome: small river; feature: stream; material: water | place: USA: North Carolina | collected 2016-03-01 ... | reverse complement strand
ATATGCAAAAAGATTGGAAAACGATATTTGTAAAATAATAGGCGTTTACTTAAAACAGAAAATGGATAATGTCAGCTGTGCATTATCCATTTTTTATTTTATAAAATATAGAACAAAATATGCCTGTTAACTTCGAATAAATAATTATGGATATGAATGATTCTGGGGAAAGTGATGCAAAAATCTTAGCTGTTCCAGTAAATGACCGTCGTTTTGATGATATAAATGATTTAGCTGACTTGAATAAGCATATGTTAAAAGAATATTCTCATTTTTTTGAAACATATAAAATTCTTAAATCAGATGATCCAAATAAATATCCTGTAATAATTTCTGGGTATCGTGGTCGTGCTGAAGCAATTGATGCAATTGTAAAATCACAAGAACTTTATAAAGAAAAATTTAGTAAGTAATAATATTCTACAAAAACTTTCTTTTCAAAAGTCCTGCGCCAAAGGATCCTCGGACATTTTTCAAAGAAAGTTTTTGTTTATATAATAATTATGTCAGCAAAATATACAAAAAAAGAATTAGAAAATTCTCGTGTTGAGATTAGTGGAACAATTCCTTATGAAGATTTGGTAATCCATGAAGAAATTGCACTTGCAAGACTTGCAAAAGAAATAGAAATTGATGGGTTCCGTAAAGGCCAAGTTCCCCCAGCTACTGCTCGTCAATATTTACAAGACATGGCAATACTTGAAGCCATGGCAGAAGAAGCCTTGATGAAAGAATACGGTGACATTATTACAACTCATGCACCGGATGCTATTGGTCGCCCAGATATCAACATCACTAAAATTGCTCGGGATAACCCAATGGAATTTAAAATGACAGTTACTGTAATGCCTAAAATCAAACTTTCAGATTATAAAAAAATTGCAAAAACTGAAAATAAAAACAAACAGATAGTAACAGTTACTGATGAAGAAGTTGAAAAGTCTTTGTCTGAACTTCAAAAAATGCGTGCTGGTGGTGGCAAAACCCATACTCACCCCGATGGTAGTGTCCATGATGAAAATCATAACGATGTCTCTGCCGAAGCTGTAGCCGATGAAGCTTTAACACTTCCTGAACTAAATGATGAATTTGCACAAAGTTTTGGTGATAGTTTTAAAACTCTTGAAGATTTAAAAAACAAAATCCGTGAAAACATGCAAAAGGAAAAAGAAATGATTGAAAGTGATAAAGTTCGAATGGCAATTGGTGAGCGAATAATTGAAGAAATGGAAACTAGTATTCCAGATTTACTAATAGATGGTGAGATTGAAAGAATGGCATACCGCATGGAGTCCGACTTGGCAAATTCTGGAATGAATTTAGATGAATACGCAAAGATGATTGGTAAAAGTATGGATGATATTAAATCTGAATGGCGTCCAAGTGCTGAAAAGCGTGTGAAACTACAACTAGCATTGGATGAAATTGCAAAATTAGAAAATGTTACACCAGATGCAGAGCAAGTTGAAAAAGAAGTTGAACAATTAAAACAAATGTATAAAGATATTGATCCCCTTCGTGCAAAACTATATGTTGAATCTCAATTAAAAAATGAAAAAACTTTTGAATTCCTAGATGCACAGTAAAAACAAAACCCCTTAAATGGGGTTTTGTTTTGTGCTATACTGGCTTTATAAAACTAATTTACATTATATATGAGTTATTTAATCCCCACAGTTATTGAAAAATCACCCCAAGGTGAACGCGCATATGACATTTATTCACGTCTTTTAAATGAACGAATAATCTTTCTTGCTGGTTCTATTAATGATGAAGTTGCCAATGTTGTTATTGCTCAACTACTACATCTTGCTCATCAAGACCCTAAAAAGGATATTTCACTTTACATTAATTCCCCTGGCGGGTCAGTTTCTGCTGGTCTTGCGATAATGGACACCATGAACTTTATTAAACCCGATGTATCTACTATTTGTGTTGGTTTAGCAGCGTCTATGGGCTCAATGTTGTTGTCTGCTGGTGCCAAGGGTAAAAGGTTTGCACTACCCAATAGTGAAATCATGATTCACCAAGTCTTAGGTGGTGCCGAAGGCCAAGCCAGCGATATTGAAATTGCTGCAAAGCGTATCATAAAAGTAAAAGAGAATTTAATTAAAATTCTTGCTAAAAATACCGGTAAATCAGCTACTCAAATTGAAAAAGACATGGACCGCGACAACTGGATGGGTGCAAGTGAAGCTAAAGCTTATGGAATAATCGACGAAGTCTTAACAAAGAATAAATAGATCTAGTTCATCTAAAATCAAAATATCTAAAAATCCCACAGGAGATGCCTGTGGGATTTTTAGATATATAAGTATATTAATCTTATTGACATCCCTATTTTATAGGAATATAGTTAAGATTAAACAACTTAAACTATGAACAATTTAACAATCAAAGCCGAAGATTTAAAAAAATCAGAATTGGTTCTAACCTACAATATTCTTGTGGGTCGTGAAGTTAAACAAAAAAGGAAAAGTACTATTTTTTTTGCAGTTCTTTCATTCTTTTTAGTTTTTCTTTTAGTTTATGAATTAGGGGTTCATAAACCTGAAATTATTTTAAAGTTCACTTTATTTTTATTATTTTTATCCTTTATCGGGATAATTTATAGGAGTCTACAGATTCTGATAATAGAAGATCGGAGTTTTGATAAGATAGAAATTTTTGGTGCTCTTAAAAAAATTGAAGAAGAACAAAATGTTTTTGAGAAAAAACTAAATAGCTTTAATTCATTAATTAAACAAAAAAATACAGAAGACAAATATTATGTAGAGAATCCAGAGTATCTCTTCTTAGAAGAAGATCCCGGAGCTTTTATTAATGTTTGGTTCCCGACTTCTACAGAATTAGAGAATAAGACTTCTATAATAAAAAAAATAAGAAAAATTCAAAATCATTTAATCTATACAATCCCCTTTGAGAAAATAGGTTTACAGATTTTTTTAAAGAGTAAAGGTATTGAAAACAATCTGGTTACCGGATAATTATCCAGTAGTCTATCATGTTAAGGAAGGTGTTTTTTACATCTTCCTTTTTTTATTGAAAAACTCGCAATATTTTATATATTTTGCTAGTATAGGTTCATACCTTATTGTCTGATTATTATTCTTTAATTATTAATTTTATGGGAACACTAGGAATCATTCTCCTTGTGCTTCTCGGTCTTGGAGTCGGGGTTATTGCCGGGTATTTTATCCGCCAAGTCATATCTCTAGGTAAAAAAGGATCCATCGAGCTTGAGTTAAAGCAGATGATGATTGCTGCCAAGGAAGAAGCGCAAAAAATTATAGATGCCGGTAAAAAGGATGCCGACAAACTGCGTGATGAGGTCAAAAATGATGACCGCATAATGCGCGAAGGGATTAAAAAAGAAGAGGAACGCATTCATGCCAAAGAAGCTTTGGTTGACAAGCGCCAAGTTGATATCGACAAAAGTGCTGATGAATTAAAGTCAAAACTTGAAGAAGTTAACACTTTAAAATCAAAATTAGATGAAGCAAAGACCGAACAAGACAAAAAGCTTGAAATGGTTGCATCTCTAACCATGCTCGAGGCTCGTGAACAAATAATGAAGCGTGCCGAAGCCGAATATGAAGAAGACCTATTAGTTCGTTTACAAAAGTTTGACCGTGATGCTCAAGACAAATTAGCCTTAAGAGCTAAAGAAATCCTAGCTACATCTATCCAGCGTCTGGCTAGCTCAACCGCTAGTGAAATGATGACAACTAATGTGGCTATACCCAATGATGACATCAAAGGTAAAATCATTGGTAAAGAGGGACGAAATATTCGGGCTTTTGAACAAGCAGCCGGAGTTGAACTAATAGTAGACGATGCCCCAGGGGTAATTGTGGTTTCATCTTTTGACCCAGTTCGTCGCCAAATAGCTCGAATTGCATTGGAGAATCTAGTTCTTGATGGCCGGATTCAACCAGCTAAAATAGAAGAAGAGATAGAAAAAGCTAAAAAAGACATCAATAATATAATCAAACAAAAGGGTGAACAAGCTGTAATGGAACTAGGTATTGTTACTCTTGACCCTCGAATTATTGCTATTGTTGGACGACTTTATTTCCGTACTAGTTATGGGCAAAATGTCTTGCAACACAGTGTGGAAATGGCTCATGTTGCAGGTATGATTGCTGCTGAGATTGGAGCGGACGTTGCAATTGCCAAAGCTGGTGCGTTGGTTCATGACATTGGTAAAGCATTGGATCATGAAGTTCAAGGAACACATATCGACATTGGTATTCGAATACTAGAAAAATTTGGTGCAGACAAGCGTATAATTACCGCTATGAAGTCTCACCATGACGACTGTCCACATGAAACAGTAGAAGCTGTAATTGTTCAAACTGCGGACATTATATCTGGTTCTCGCCCTGGAGCACGTCGTGATACAGTAGAGAATTACTTGAAGCGTCTTGCAGACTTGGAAGCTCTCGCTATGTCATTTGGAGGAGTAGAAAAGGTTTGGGCACTGTCCGCTGGTCGCGAAGTCCGAGTCTTTGTAAAACCAAGTGAAGTCACCGACCTTGGAGCACGTGAAATGGCACGGGACATTGCAAAGAAAATCGAATCCGACCTGACTTACCCTGGTGAAATCCGAGTAGTCTTAATAAGAGAAAATAGACTAATCGAAGTCGCCCGGTAGTAAATCTTAAAATATATAGATAAATTGAATAATAAAAATCCCACAGGTTAGACCTGTGGGATTTTTATTATATGCTATGCTGGTTCTCTTTTTAAAACAACTAAATGCAAATGAAAATATCCAGGCGTGGTTTGCCCACGAGGTAGACTTTCCCATATTGAATCATAGTTTTGTTTTAAATAGTTTTCTCTTATCTCTATATATTCTGATTTTTCATCATCATTTAATAAATTCCAATCAAAAGCAACTTCTCTTTTAGGTAATATCATATGATTAACATCTGTTACTGCATCATAAGGAAATTCATTTTCAGTAATTACCCAATGTTTAAATTCTTTTACTAAGAATTTTTGCCAATTTGTAAAAGGGTTTTCTGTTATTCCTTTTTCTTTGCGATCCTTCATTGTTTCTATATAGTGCGTCATCATTTTATCCGTTCGCAAGAATGTCCTGGTTATGTTTTTGCTCATCATATATGCTTGTGATTATAGCATAAAATAAAAACAGGGTTGCAGAAAATTTTCTACAACCCCTTATTAAATTATTAGTTTTTAAACCTATTTATACTATCTCCTTGAACGGTAGGTATCCTAAATAAATTTTATCTGGATTTACGGCAACATTGTCATTAATAACAAGTTTATAATCCTGTTTCATCGTTTCAGATAAAAGATCGATTACTTCTGATACATCATCAACATCAATACCATATTTATCATCAACATGAGATGGAGCACCATCAAATCCTGTACTTTTAAAAAACCATGTATCTTTAGCAATTTCAGTTGCCTCTGTTACGGTTTTAGCAACCACTAACATTTTATAATGGAATTCTTCGAATTGATCTTTTTTGTATCCACCCAAATTAATAAAAAATAATTTATTGGACTTTTGTGATTCACGCATATCTAAATCAAAATCTCTTTGGCAGGTAGTAACTTTATTATTATCAACGGCAGTAACTTCTCTCCATGCATCAATGTGGATTTTACCTTCAGCTTCCGGCCAGAATTTATTAATTTCAGGGATTAAATCTTTTAAAGATTCTCCTATCCCGAAAAATATGTCGTGTTGTTCTGTGTGTCGTCCTTTAGGCTTACAGCCCAAGAGAACCATGAATAATTTTTTTCTCATTTTTAGATTTTTTATTAGTCTTTAATTTAATACAATAGTGTTATTAAGTCAATACCATTTTTACTTGCGTGTTATAAAACCCTTGCGGTATAATGTATACAAGTTGCTCTTTCCCTTGTCGCAGGCGGTCGACTTTTTAATAGTTCAATGTAATACAATTTATGAACAAGCAAGCACTTGCTGATTTCGTTAATGCACGCATTGGTGGTACAAAAGTAGCTTCAGAAGAGCTAGTAAATGCTATCATCGAAGAAATTGTTAGCACTCTTAAAAAGGGTGATGAAGTTTCTATTGCAGGGTTAGGTATCTTTTCTGTAAAAGATCGCCCAGCTCGTATGGCACGAAATCCAAAGACTGGTGAAAGCGTTAAAGTCGCTAAAACACGCGTTCCAAAGTTTCGAGCTGCAAAAGCTCTAAAGGACGCTGTTGCAAAATAGTCTTTTATTTTAAAAAGTATTTTGGACCTCTATCCCAAAATATTTAAAACAAAAACCTCTACCACACCATGGCAGGGGTTTTTGTTTACTATTCTCTTTTTAAAAATAAAAAACATCCGGGGTTAAATCGGATGTTGGGTTGCCAACGGCATCGGTTACTGTTGTTCACCTATCCTGTTGGGCTTTTTTGTTGATTGTATTCGTATACCATTAGTATGGCTGATGCAAAGAATATAAATCCAAAGCATCCAAATACTACTTTAAAAGTTTCATAAGCCTCGGGCGTTACTCCTCCTAAAAAATAGCTAACCAATAATAATATACAAACCAATGCTGAAGCTGCTACTAGTTTCCACATAGTTTTCGTGTAAAGAGCAATTTGTTTTTACAGTGATATTTGTTATATGTATCTTATTTAATATTATTTTTAATAAAAGATCCGAAAAATTAAATAAAATACAATTATTAAGCAAATAAAAAAGAATGTAAGGCCAATTCTTCTTGGGCTAGTTAAATATTTTCCAAGCGCAAATATTCCAAAAGCAGTAAATAATAATACATAGGAATAAGTAGCGTTTAAAGGTTCACTAGTGGAATTTTTGTATCTATAATAGAATGACCCAATAATAAGTGCTAACCAGCAAATCATTGAAATTGTTATTACAGTTCTCTGTATTTTTGGATTGATTATAATAGTTTTATTTTTCATTTTCTTAAGAACTAATAGTTGTTTTTGTTTTTACGGTTGTACTTTGTTTTATCTTTATGGAAATGTGTTCCACTTTTTGCATTTTTAAAAATGTTTCTGGAAGTTTGTTTACCTTCTTTAACATGATCAATTTTGAATGTTATTTTTATCTTTTTCATAATTAATAATGGGAAGGATGCCTCTAATGCCTATAAGAGACATCTTTCCCACTATCAATCAATTGTTTCATATTTTAAAACCACAAATAATTACTTGTGATCTTAAAAATTGAGAGGACTTTTTTAAGAGTCCTCATAATTTTATCTGAAAGGATTTTCAGGATTTTCTAAACCTCTACCAATAGCTTCTAATAAGCCATCAATATCGTTCATTAAAAATCTCTCCTCGTTACCCTCAACAGGATATACTTCCCAGTAAGGTTCGCCAACACAGCTAAGATGATCATAGCAATCAAGATAAATGCTCAAAAGAACATTTTCTTTTTTTACTTTAAACCAAATAACTGCTCCATGTAATGGGGGTACAATTCTCACTTCCCAATCGGAAGGAAAATTAATGAAAGGGATTTTGTCCCACCATTTTGTGTGCTCCATTAAATAACTGGCTTCTTCAGATAATTTTTTTCGGTCGTCTACTAGATTTTTCATGATTTTTAGGTTTTTTATTTCTGTTTAAAATCTAAAATCAAATTGTTTTGTAAATTGTTTTGTTAAACCATTTCCAAATCATTACTCTATCTAAACAAAGACCAATATTTTTTAATTAATTGAACATGCTAATTTTTAAAGTCCCTACTTTTATTACTTATGTGGACTTGATTAATCACAATATAGCATTAAGTTAATTGAATGTCAATAGATATGACAAGTATTTTGAATAGATAGTTTCCATTTTAGCTTAAATATATTGATTTTTATAGATTTTTTATATATTTGTCAAAAATATTTGTCATTTTAAATACATTATGATATTATTTATTTATGATACAAATCCCCCAAGAAATTAAAGATACTTTTAAAGAAATTGGTCTGGGTATAGCCGAACAACAGGTGTATATGCTTCTTTTGCAAAAAGGTATGCTAAGTATTCAAGAAATTTCTAATCAACTTAAATTCCCTCGTTCATCGGTTCATCTTGCATGTGAAGAATTATTAAAAATGGGGGTTGTAAAAGTTTCTGTAAATGGTAAACGCCGTAGTTTTTATGTAGAAAACCCAAAAAGTATTGAAAACTTTATCGAATTCAAAGAAAATGATTTAAAATCTAAAAAATTGTCTCTTAATTCTATTTTACCTAGGTTAACTGCAATGTATGCAATATCTCAAGACAATGAGCCCATAGATATAAATGAATTACAAGGTGAAGAGGGTTTTATTAAGGTATTCTATTCTTCTTTAGATCAACCCAAAGGCAGCGAAGTTCTTCGTTTTGGCGGTGATCCTACTTTTTTTACGGTGGGCCGGGATCAATTAAAGAAGTATAGAGAAGAACGTATAAAGAAAAATATATTTACTCGTCTTTTACAACCCGAGTCCCCCGAATCTGATTTTGAAATAAAAGACGCTCGTTTTAAAATGCGAGAAGTTCGTGTATTAGATAAAGAATTATACAATCCTAAAATAAATGCATCTGTATGGGGTGATAATGTAGCTATAACAGTTTGGGACAAGGGATTACATTCCATTATTATACGAAATAAAGCCATTGCTGGGTTTATGAAGCAATTATTTGAAATAGCTTGGGATAAGGCTAAAAAAGAATAGTGAAATAGTTTACTTGATATCTTCCACTATATAAAAATCCCCATTATTGGGGATTTTTATAACGCTTTGTGCGGGATAAGAGAATCGAACTCTTGTATACTGCTTGGAAGGCAGTCATTCTACCACTAAATTAATCCCGCTTGTTTGTATATGTATCTTAGCACATTTTAAAAAATAAAAAAGGGCCAGCGAAATTCGCTGACCAATTGGTTGTTTTTGTATTTTTTGGTTTTACCATATTTCATGGACTATCCCATAATCTTTGGCTTCATAGGCTCTTAGAATTCGCCCTTTGCCATTATTTTCATTCATAAGCCTTAACGCTTTTTCAAGAGTAAGGTATGTCCTACTGCAGAAGTATTTAATAAGAAAAATCTCTGTTTCAGACAAATTAGGACTGATTTTTTTTGTAACTGGGTCAAAATGTCTATGAAGAAGGAATTTTGTCCTATGATGGGCAATTCTTTTTTCCCCTACTAAAAATAAGTATAAGCCCGAACTTTGAGCATCATCTAACCCTATTGTTCTTTTGCATTTAGCTATTTCGTGATTCTGAATACATTCAACAATATTTTTTGTAGGGATGTCATATCCCCCTTTTACATTTATTTGAAGTTCGTATTCTCGAACTCTTCCTAATCTTTTTATAAAATCTTGATGCGTATGGGTATCAATAAACCCTTCTATTTTGAATGTCGTTATCATTTTTATTGACTTTTGTGTTTGATTGGAGTATAATGTAACATATATTATTAATCATGTCAAATATTATGTTAGAAGGACAAATAGTTCCAAAAATAGAAGAAAAAGTAAAACCCGAATCTCCGATTGATGAATCTAATCAAGGAATGATGGCTGCAGGTTCTGAAGGAGAAAGACGGGTTCGTACTGGTCCAGATGGTAACCCTACTGGTGAATTAACTGATTCTGAATATAAACAATATTTAGAAAATTATAATAACTAAATATTTATACAAAAATCCCTCGATTAATCTCGAGGGATTTTTGTATTTCTTTGTCGGGGTGCAGAGAATCGAACTCTGATCTCACGGTCCCAAACCGCGTATACTACCACTGTACTACACCCCGAATTTTAACTAACTACTGAATAACTAATACCTGTATTTCCCAAACCGCGTATATTCCTGATTTCTTAAATGTTTAGGCATTTCTTGAAATCGCAATCCTTTAGGGCTACCACTGTACTACACCCCGAATTGTTTAAGCTTAACATAAACACTAAGTCTTTTCAATACTAAAATAGCTTAGCTTTAATCATACACGCATTACAGTAGCCTACATGTTTAATGGATTAAAAAACTAAGTAATCAAGTATTGTAGTTAAATAATCACAAAAGCATATATTAAAATTAAGAAACCGTTTTATTTATCTTTTGAAAGTTCATATTTAATTTTACTAAATTTATTTAATTAATTATATTTATGTACCGAATTTATTTCTATCGGACATACAAAAGTCTATAAGACACTATAAAGGACAATCGTATCAGTTTGTGTCTTTTATAAAAACCATGTCTAATATATGTCCAATAGGGTGTTAAAAAGCCCTTATTTTATAATAAAAGTGGGGATAAGACTGGGGATTAGGGGCATAAGTCCCCTGTTTTCTAATAATTTTCTATAAGACAGTCTCAATTTCTAATAGACATTAATGTCCTTTATAGAAAAATAAGCTTATTTTATAAGGATTTTATAACGGACATTATAATATAATAGATTTTACCTTTGAAAAGACCTTTAAAAGTCAATAAAGTGTTTCACGTGAAACACTTTGGGTATGTTTCATATGAAACAGGACTTATTTATCAAGACAATGAAACTTTTTTCAAAAGTCCTGCGCCAAAGTATCCTCGTAGGTTTTTCAAAAGTATTTCATTGTCTTTTTGTTTCACATGAAACTTTATATTACTATATCCTTTATATGTTTTACGGTTCCAATACGATCCTTTTCGTTAATTTTTACTGTAATTAAATCAAATTGCCATTTTGGTTCATCAAATCTTCTAGTATTTGTTACACGTGGAACATTTAAGAGATATACTTGAATAACACGTGAGAGTCTTCGAAGTTTCATAGGATGTAAATTTTGTATAGGGTCGTAAGTTTCACTCTCTGACTCCAAGGCTTTGGTGGGCAAGTGTGTAACACTAACTTTAGTTTCATGTGAAACTATACTCTTAACCTCTATAAAATGAATAACACTATTTTTTTTAGCTATTAAGTCTATTTCACCATATTTCTTTGTGTAGTTTTCTTCTAAAATAGAATAACCATGTTTCACGAGAAACCTTTTAGCTAATTCTTCGCCTAGTTTACCAATTTTTTGCTTATCGGAAGTAAAAACCTTGGGCATATGTAAAATTATACTATAAAATATAAAACAAAAATACCTCTTACTCAGCCCTGCGCCAAAGGATCCTCGGGCAGTTAATAATAGGTATTTTAATTTTATAATACGTTTCATGTGAAACGTTTCACCCTCCGACACTAAAGTTTTGGCGGGTAAGCGTGGCATGTTTCATGTGTAACATAAAAAACCCACATAAGTGGGTTATCGGGTTAAGATTATTTTTTATATCAATGTTTTTATACTTATGATTAATAATACTAATTGAAGTATAAAAAACCATGGATCTTTCTCTTTTTGGATTAACTGAAGTAATCCTAAACATGAATGAGCTATTATAAATAAAACCCAAGCATATATGTTTTTCTCTAAAAGAAGCACTGTTGCTCCAAAAAAACAAATAATTGAAAGATTTTCCAGTAGGGATTCTGTTGGTTTTAGTTTTTTATATAAGCTATACAAGAATCTTATTAAACAAATCAATACTATAGTTATAGTAATTTCTTTTGTTGGGAGGTGTTTTTCTATTATGATTTTTATCATCCCTACCTTGTTTTCAAGCCAAACATAGAATAAGTATAAAAAAATAAAAATAGTTAGAATCTCCAACAATCCAAGAATGTATCTTTTGTCGAATTTTATGTATTTTATTGCAGTTAGGATTGAACCCATAACCGTAAACAAAAAACCGTATTCATTGTTTTTACCAACCATGTATTTACCAATAGAGAATGACAAAAGTATAAAAAAAGAAAGGAAATTCCTTTGTTTTTGTTTTAGATTATTTGTTTCAAACAATGATGTGTAGATCATTGTTGGGATTAGAGATATGGCTAAGAACAGCCATTTGAAGAATATTTTCATCGTTTTGAATTTATGTAATTAAACCATTTAAAATTTTATAAGTCAAATTTTAAATAAAACAAAAAATCCCTGCCTACCGGACAGGCAGGCCTCAATTAAGAGAGATTTTTTGTAAATTTATTTGTGCGGGATAGGAGAATCGAACTCCTGTCTCATCCTTGGCAAGGACGTGTTCTACCACTAAACCAATCCCGCAACAAATATAGGTTAGCATATTTTTATTTATAAATAAAGGGCACCTAATACCAAGTCTTTCCTTTATGTCAAAAAAATGGTATTATGTAAAAGTTCCTATAAAAAATAAATATTAGCACTTGTGGTGAAATGGATATCACAGCGGTCTTCGGAACCGTTATTCTGGGTTCGAATCCTGGCAGGTGCACAAACGTCAAGAAAATCTTATAAGATTTTTAGTTTGTGCAAGGCGGAACGATGTTTTTGTTTGAATGAAATGAAAGGCAAAAACCGTGAGCAGGGGTCGCGAGATTTTTCCGTCAAGAAAAATACTTGTGACCACAAACTTATTTTAAATAAAATGCAAAACTTAATATCAGAAAATAAAATACCGCAGTTTGTGAAACATGTTTCGCAAACTTTAGATGATGCAAATTTTGAAACTTATCTTGTTGGTGGGTGTGTTCGTGATATGTTAATAGGCAATGAGCCCAAGGATTTTGATTTAGCAACACGAGCTGTGCCCGATGAAATAATAAATCTTTTCCCTAAAACAGTTTATGAAAATAATTTTGGTACAGTATTCGTAATCGATGAAGAGAGCGGGGAAAATGTTGAAGTAACTCCTTTTCGCATGGAAGGGAAATATACTGACAAGCGTCATCCGGATAATGTAACTTTTGCAGATAATATCAATGATGATCTATCACGCCGAGATTTTACTATTAATGCAATGGCTTACCGCATAAAAAATGGTGAGCTTGTTGACCTGTATAATGGACAAATAGATTTACAAAATAAAATCATTCGTACAGTAGGGGATGCTGATACAAGATTTAACGAAGACCCCCTGCGGTTAATGCGCGCAATTAGGTTTGCTACGCAACTTGGTTTTGCAATAGAGGCTGAAACCATGAATAGCATTATTAAAAATGCTAACCTTATTAAACATATTTCAAATGAAAGAATTCGTGATGAGTTTGTAAAAATAATTAATTCCGCATCTCCAGCAATGGGTGTGGAGATGCTTCGCCGATTTGGACTTTTGGAATATATAATTCCAGAACTTTTAGAAGGGGTAGGGTGTTTGCAAGGTGGTGCGCATAAATACGATGTGTATAATCATTTACTGCAAGCCTTGCAACATGCTGCAGATAAAGATTTTCCATTTCATATAAGGCTTTCTGCGTTGTTCCATGACATAGGAAAACCAAGAACAAAAAGAGAACCAGTTGGCAAAGGCTCCACAAATACTCTTTCTTCCTCATCACTACCAACCGACCTACCCTCCCGTTCTTTGTCAGAAAGAGTATTTGTTGCGCCTAAAAATAAACCAACATTTTATGGTCATGAAGTTGTGGGTGCAAAGATGGCAAAAAAAATAATGGAAAGACTCAAGTTTTCACGAAATGAAATTGATTTAGTTTATAAAATGGTACGTTACCATATGTTTTTCTCTGATACAGAAGTCATAACTTTGTCACCTGTACGCAGAATGATACAAAATGTTGGTGTGGACCATATTTGGGAATTGATGCAAATTCGTGAATGTGACCGTGTAGGTATGGATAAAACCGAAGCCCCATACAGGCTACGTAAATACCATGCAATGATTGAACAGGCTTTGCGTGACCCAATTTCTGTTAAACAACTTAAAATAAATGGAGAAGATTTAATGAATACATGTAAAATCAAACCCGGCCCAAGAATGGGCTGGATGCTAAATGCACTGCTTGAAGAAGTCTTAGAAGACCCACAAAAAAATACACAAGAATATTTATTTAGTAGAGTAGGGGATTTAGATAAACTAGATGATAAAGAATTAAAAATTCTAGGCGAGCAAGCTAAAGATAAAAAAGAAGAATTGGAAAATGAAGAGGTTATAAAACTTCATAAGAAACACGGAGTTAAGAAATAAAAAAAGCGGAAGTTTTAATTCCTCCGCTAGTGCACCTTTTACAAGGCGTATATATATAAACAATCTAGGCCGCATCTTTTAAGATTATCTCTTTCGTTAGAGATATATCAAGTTTTATTTTGGATGCTTCTTCTGGTTCTTTTCTTGCTAATTCTTCTAACCATTTATCCATTATCCTAAACAGGCAACTAATATTTTGGGTAATATGGATTGGGTAATTACCTACTTGAAAAGCAATATAGAACCCATCTATTTTAGCAATTAGCAGCGCCCCTTCTTTTTTATTAGCATAAGTTATAGCGTATAATAAAATTTTGTCTGGGTTTCCTTTGTATAAGCATTCATCGATCCTTTCACTATTTTTTTTAATTGCCAACCCAATGTTGTCAATTTGTTTTTTAGTTAAGGTTATACAATGTTTGTTTTGTAAGTTATCCGTGTAATAAAGATTTTGATGTTGCTCGTGATCGTGTGGGTCATAAGAAAACATCAATGATGCAAACTTTTTATTCTTGTTAAGAATTATTCTTGTAAGATAATCCCAAAAAAAATCTAATTTGCTTGTCTTTTTAGTTCTAATTTTGTTCTCCATTTTTACTAAGTTTAAGAGGTTTAAAATAGTTTTAGTTAAATAAACTGTACATTTTTAGAATAGGGTTGTCAAGTATAAAATATGCGCCAGTTTTTATCTAAAAACTGGCGCATATTGCGGTATATTTTTGATTTAATTTTTCAAAACTAGTTCCACTGGGCAATGGTCGGACCCCATGGTACCTGTATGGTGGGTAATATTTTTTACATCTTTAAAATACTTTTTATCCATAAAGAAATAATCTATCCGCCAGCCAACGTTACGCTCTCTACTGGCTGTCTTTTGGTCCCAGTATGTATATTCACCGCGGGCATCAGGATGCGCCGTTCGGTAAACATCAATAAAATCATTCTTGATTACTTTGTCTATCCAAGCCCGCTCGATTGGTAGGAACCCAGTATTTTGTTCGTTTGCTTTAGGCCGAGCTAAATCATGTTCGGTATGAGCAGTGTTTACATCACCACAAAAGATAATACGCTGGCCTTTTTTTCTTAGTGCAATTATCTTTTTTAAAAATGCATCATAGAATTTAAGTTTGTATTCTAGCCGGTGTGGACCTTGGCCACCATTAGGGAAGTAAGATGTAATAATTGTAGTTTTACCAAAACTAGCTATTATTGTTCGGCCTTCGTCATCAAATTCTTTAATCCCAAGGCCTTCAACTTTATCTGGAATAATTTTACTATACATAGCAACACCGCTATAGCCTTTACGAAGTTTAGACGATGAATAGACTTTGTAATAATCTACAAACATATCGTTTAGTTCTTTGGGGACTTGGTCTTCCTCGGCTTTGGTTTCTTGAAAACAAATAACATCGGGTTCATGGTCAACTAGCCAATGCAGGTCACCTCTTTTCCAAATTGCGCGGATACCATTAATATTCCAAGATATAATTTTTAACATAATGCTAGTTTAACATATTATGTTATAATGGTGTTATATGGATACTAATACAAACGATAATGGTTACACACTACATTTAGAAGTTTTTGTAATGTTATTAGCAATGAGCCTTCTTGGGTTTGGAATGTATAATATTGCTTTTGGGCAAGTTAACCCAACAGATAAAGTTACCGGCATTGGCGGTACTGTTAATGTTAACGGAACAGGTAAAAAGAAAAATCCTGATGTTCCTGGTGCTTATGGAGTTGATTTATATCCAAACCTTCAAGTAAATTCAGTAACTGCAACTACTACAACATCTACTAGTCCTTGGGTAAATTATATTCCTAATCCTTGGGTTCCAGTTGCAACTACTGGCACAAACAATGGTACTAATACTGGTGGAACAAATTCTAATAATGGTGGTTATTATGGCAGTGGCGGTATATATGACCCTAATGTAGTTAAAACTCAAGGTGGCTATAATAATGCAACTAATGGAAGTTATTATGGTAGCAATGGTTTCATTGATCAAACAGGAGTACAAACTCGAGGTGGATATATTCTTAATAAAGAAGGCGGAGTTTATGGTCAAGGTGGTAATTATGAAAATGGAGCTTTTCAAACTCAAGGAAACTATATTTACAATAAAGAAGGTGGGTCATATGGCCAAGGCGGTGTATATGAAGGTGGCGCTTTTCAAACCCAAGGTTATGTTGCTGGTGGTAAAGGTCAAGCAATTTACGGTAGTAATGGAATTAATGATAATTTAGCAACACCAACTGTTGGTGTAAAAATTCCAGCTTCAACTATTTCTGCTCCAACATCAACTAATAGTATTAATTTTAAAAATTGTTCAGCCTTTACTAAATATCATTCTTTTGGTGATCGCGGGGGAGATGTAGGTGCAATTCAAATGTTCCTTAAAGAAAAAGGTTATTACAGTGGTAAAGTTGACGGGGTCTATGGCATAACTACATTTAAAGCAGTACAAGATTTTCAAAAAGATTATTCTGATCAAATATTGAACCCTTGGGAAATTAAAAATCAAAAGGCAACAGGGGTTTGGTATAAATCAACTCGCAAAAAGGCTAATCAATTAATGGGTTGTCCTGAACCAGCCGTGTATCTAGAAAGAGTAAATAAAATATTGGAGTATTAGACCTCTCCCCCTGCCCCCTCTCCTTATAAATGAGAGGGGAAGAACAAAAACAATTGAATACCAAAAGTCCACCTAAAGGTGGACTTTTTATTTGTTTTATTGTATTTTAAAGATAAATTAAACTATTTAAATTATGAAAAGATTTTTTGTATCCTTGTTTTTAGGGTTAATATTTGGGACAACATTCTCTTTGTCTGTAAAAGACAGTTGGGCTTTTGATAGCTCAGATTTAATTATAAGAATTTCAGCTTGGGCATTGTGTATTTTTAGTTTTGGTGTAGGTTTCTTCCTTTTTTATATTTTTTGGCCAGATAATCAAAGAAAACAAATTAACAGCGGGTAAGACCCCGCTTTTTTATTGGGTTTATTTTTTACTATGGAATTTTTTATGGATGTCTTTTAGGTGCGCGTCGGTGACATGGGTATAGATTTGAGTAGTAGCAATGTTAGCATGGCCCAGCATCATTTGGACGCTGCGAATATCCGCCCCGTTTGATAATAAATCAGTTGCAAAACTATGACGCAGTACATGTGGAGTAACATGTTTCATTATTCCGGATTTGGTGGCGTACATTTTAATCATGCGTTGAATACTGCGCGGAGTTAAATCATCCCCGCTATTTCCTTTTTTATTTTTACTACCATTAGACCTTACTGGTGCAAAAAGTCCTCCGCCTAAATCTTTTCTTTTTGCTAAATAATTTTTAATTGCAGTTTTGGCATCATCGGATATAAATACAACACGGACCTTTTCACCTTTACCGCGGATGGATATTTCATCACGGTCCAGATTAATGTCGCGGGGGAGAGAGCATAATTCCGAAATACGCAGTCCAGTAGAAAATAGCATTTCCAATATTGCTCGGTCGCGAAGAGATTTTTCGTCGTCTTCCTTGGGTGCATTTAGGATTCTTTTTAATTCATCGCCAGTTAAAAAATCAATTTGTCTTTCACGAAGCTTAGCCAGCTCGATTTTATCCGGAGCTAAAGACACTATTCCGCGTTTACCTAAATATTTTAAAAATTGTCTTATAGCTATAAGGTAATAGTTTTGCGTATTACGCTTCATTGTATTGTCAGCATTATTTACAGACCTTGGCCCCATGCCTTTGGTGCTACCTGGCAAGCGGTTAAGATAAAGCCGAAATTCACGAATCTTATCTTCAGTGATATCTTTTACACTTTTGATACTAGCCCAAGCAAAAAACTTGGAAATATAACGGTTATAGTTATCAACCGTCTTTAAACTTGAACCTTTTTCAATTTCAAGGTGTTCTAAGAATTGCCTTAGTGCTTGATTGGCTTCCATATATATAGTATACCTTTTTAATTTAATGTCGCAAAATAACCCTCCCTTGCAAAAAATCTGTTTTTGCAGTATATTACTTATATATGTTAACACCAAAGAAGAAACAAGCTGTGATTAAAAAGGTCCAGCTCCATGATACAGATACTGGATCATCTCATGTTCAAGTAGCAGTACTTGCTGAGAGAATTGAAATGTTATCTGATCATTTAAAGAAACATCCAAAAGATAACCATTCACGTCGTGGTCTTATTAAATTAGTTTCCAAGCGTCGTACTCATGAAAAATATGCTGCGACACAAAAAACAAAAGATGGTACTAAAAAAGTAACTGCTGCAAAAGTAGCTCCAAAGAAAGTAATTTCAAAAGGAACTGCTAAAAAAATTGCAAAGAAAATTGCAAAAAAGCCAATGGCTAAAAAAATAAAAGTAGAAGGTGAAGTTAAAACAACTAAAAAAGCAGCTCCAAAGAAAAAATAGTAAAAGAAAAATCTCTCGTAATGAGAGATTTTTCTTTTACTATTAAGCAGGCTTCACCGGAACAAGTTTTTACTCAGCCCTGCGCCAAAGGATCCTCGGACGGCTCGTCAAAATTTATTCTGGTTTCGTTAGGGTGTTTTATTTTTTCTTAATGTTTCTTCCTGCTGGTCTTTTGTGATTCATGTTTGGGCCACCTAGTAAATATTTTTTAGAATCTATTCCCATGTCGGTAAATGCATCTAATGATTCTATAAGTTTTGATGATGTTGATTGCATAAAATTCATTCCTTCTACTTGAACTTTATTTTTTAAATATTCCACTAGCGGAACAAAATCTCCATCGCCAGATACTATAACTATTACATCAACTTTTTCAGCAAGCCTAACTGCATCAATTGCTATACCTACATCCCAGTCGGCTTTTTTAGAGCCATCAATAAATACTTGTAAATCTTTTGTTTTGGTTTCAATACCTACTCGAACCAGTGCATCGAAGAATTGTTTTTCATCACCAGCTTCGGTTGAAATAACATATGCAATTGCGCGGACTAATTGACGCTCACCAACTGCTTCTTTTAAAATCGCCCCAAAGTTAACTTTGTGTTTATATAAATGCCGTGCACTATGATACAAATTTTGTGCATCAATTAACACTGCAACCCTTTGAGCTTTGTGTGATATAACTGCCATATAAAACTATTGTAACATAAATATTAAATCAAAATAACAATACTTGCCAATACTATGTATTTATGGTATTGTTTTGTTAATTAAAAAAGAAACAAATGAGCAATAAAATTAAACAAAAAACAGTTATGGAGATAGACAATTATGTTGTCTTATCTATGTTAAGAAAAATGGGTATTGATATTTCAATAGAAGAACTCTATCAAAGATCTTCTTTAAAAATAAAAGAAGAAGTTGAAAAAGCTCTTCGAATTGATGAGCCAGAAAGATTTTACGGCTTGGAGAGTATATCAATTTCTTTAGATAAAAGAGCGTTTAACAATGGTAATATAGAATATTGCACGGTAGAGTTTTATTATAAAGATCTAAAAATTGATTATTTTGAAGATTTTTTAATTAAACTTCGGACCCCGATATCGGTTGTTTTTGCTGGTATTTCACCAAGAATTGTTAATCGTTTAATATCCTGGATGAAGGGTAAAGATACCAGTATTCATGAATTTATAGAATCAATTGGTTCTGTAGAAAAATTACCTATGATTAGAGGTATTGGTGATAAAGTGGCAATTCCTGAAGTAAAAAAAAGATTAGCCGAATGGGGCTATACAAAATAAAATAATTTTTAGCTATAAATGGAAGGTGATAATTTGCATCAACTTCCATTTTTTTATTGCATTTACCCATTGCATCTTTTATGCTACAGTACTCATATATTAGTAGCGCGGTCTTTTGATAGGTAGTAGTGAAATTGGGAATAATGTCTCATTTTTTCAATACTAAAATCAGAAGATCGCATAAATTAAAAATAATATGAATGAGAGAAATTATACACTTAACATTGGTGGGCGGGAATTCGTAGCCAAGTTTAGTGATTTAGCTATGCAAGCTGGTGGGTCAGTTATGCTATCTTGCGACGACACTGTCGTACTAGCAACCGCATGTATTAGTAAAAGCGATAAAGGTAACCCAGGATTTTTTAACTTAACAGTGGAATATGTCGAGCGGTATTATGCAGCTGGAAGAATCTTGGGCGGACAATGGAACAAGCGTGAAGGTCGTCCGTCGGATCAAGCTGTACTAGCTAGTCGAGTTATTGACCGAACTATTCGTCCGTTATTTGCGCACCATATTAAAAATGCAGTTCAAGTAATTGTTACAGTTTTAGCTGTTGGTAAAATGGATCCAAAAATTCTTGGAGTAAATGCTGCTAGTTTAGCATTGGGTGTTTCACCAATTCCTTTTGGCGGACCAGTTGGTGCAGTTTCAATAACAGTGCCAAAAGGTGAGACTGAACTAAAAATAAATAATTATCTCCCAACAGTTAGTGAGGCAACAAATGATCTTGACTTAGTTGTATGTGGTAAAGATGGCAAGGTGTGTATGATCGAGGCCCTAGCATTTGAGTACACTAACGACCGTCTTGGAACTGCACTGGACATAGCAGTAGATGAAATTACAAAATTGGAAACTTGGCAAAAAGAAATCATAACAAAAGAAGGAAAAGAAAAATTAGTTTTTATTAAACCAGAAATCCCAGCTGAACTTTTAGGATTGTTTGATCAAAAAGTTTTGCCAATTCTAAAAGGTGAACTATTTGGAAACAAAAGTAAAACTGTAATTGCTGAAGCTGAAAGTATCTTAGATGGAATAGTTACTGAAAAATATCCTGATGACAATAATGCGCGTAATGCAATATGGGATCATATGCATACAACGCTAGACGAATTGTTTCACGATGGCGCTACCAAGGAAAACAAGCGCGCGGATTTGCGGGCATTTAATGAAGTACGTCCACTCTTTGCCAAAGCCGGTGGTGTATCACCTGTGTTACACGGTAGCGGAATATTTTATCGTGGAGAGACTCATGTGTTATCCGTCCTTACTCTTGATGGTCCAAATACCAGACAAGAAGTTGAAGGTATTGAGGCCAGTGGTAAAAAGCGTTTCATACATCACTATAATTTTCCTCCATATTCTGTTGGTGAAACAGGCCGACTTGGTGGAATGAATCGCCGTGAAATGGGTCATGGGTTCTTAGCCGAGAAAGCATTAGTACCTGTTATTCCAGATTATGCTACATTTCCTTATACTATTCGTGTGGTATCTGAATCAACATCTAGTAATGGTTCCACATCACAAGCCAGTATCTGCGGCGCAACAATTGCAATGATGGATGGCGGTGTTCCAATAAAATCTCCAGTTGCTGGAATTGCAATGGGACTAATGGAAGACCCTAAAGATGAAAACAACTACAAAATCTTAACTGACATCCAAGGTCCAGAAGACCATTATGGTGATATGGATTTCAAAGTCGCAGGAACAAATAATGGTGTTACTGCAATACAACTAGATATTAAACTTTCCGGTGTATCAGTTAAAGTTTTAAAAGAAGCATTAGTAGATGCTGAGAAAGCTCGCAAACATATTTTAGAAACTATAACAAAAGAAATTCCGCAACCTCGTGCAAATCTTGCACCATCGGCTCCACGAATTGAAATTACAAAAGTTGCAGTGGATCAAATTGGTATGGTTATTGGTCCAGGGGGTAAGATGGTTAATTCTATCCGTGATGCAACTGGGGCAGATATCAGTATTGAAGATGATGGAACAATAATTATTTCGGGGCATGGTGATGGACCAGCGCGCGCTAAAAAAATGATTGAAGATTTAACACATGTTTACAAAGTTGGTGATATTATCTCCGAAGTTGAAGTAACAAGGATTGCTGATTTTGGAGCATTTGTAAAAATATCAGACAATGCCGAAGCGTTAGTTCACATTTCTGAAATTGCACCATTTAGAGTTGAAAAGGTAGACAGCTTGTTAAAAGTTGGAATGAAATTCCCAGTACAAGTTATAAAAGTAGAAGAAGGAAAAATTGGTGTATCAATCAAGGCACTTAATCCTGATATGTTTCCAAAACCAGTAGTTGCTCCAAAAGTTTAATTTTAAAAAAGCCACACAACAAAAATTTCTCCTCGGTCCGCAGCCTGTGGATCCTCGGACGGCTCGTCGAAACTTCCCGGTTTTTTATTTTGTTTGAATATCGTACGTGAGTTTTTTATAGTATAATAGTTACATGCCAGAAGAAGCTCCTAAAGAAGCTGTACCCGAAACAAAACCTCAAGAAGTGGTTGAGGTTATTTCGGCGATAATTCATTCTTTTAAAAAAGATACTCGAGAAATTTCAGGAGAGATTGTCGATAATGATGCTGTTCCTGAAGAAGAAGCAATAATGTTAGCTGAAATCCAAACAACTACTATTCAAAAAAAACAAACAAGTTTTTTCCGAGCAATGTCTATTTTTGTAATAGTGACAGCAATTTTAATTTTTGTGTTACCAAAATTTTTTAAAAATAATTCTACAAATTCAAATCCAAAACAAGTTGTAGAAAACAAAAAAATAATTAATTCAGATGTTAAGTATATTTTAGAAATTCCAAAGTCCACAGAGCTTGATGATTTTCGTAAAAAAGTTTTTAAATCAGATTCAGTAATTTCAGAATTTGTTTTACAAAGTTCTGGAACAAATTTAGATTTCAAATCAATTAGTCCATTGGTTAATGAAAGGTTTATAAAAAAATTCGAAACCATAACAAGTGGTGAATATTCTTATGGAATTTATACTGTCGATAAAATTAGTTATCCGTATTTTATTTTAAATGTTAAAAATCGTGACACTGCTGAATCTTTAATGTTAGAACAAGAAAGAACTTTGTATAATGATTTTGGAATAGCTCTGCAGTTACCAAACAATATAGAAAACGAAACAAGACATTTTGAAGATTTTGTAAGCGTTCGAAACCCACTGCGCGAACTTAAAGACAAAGATAAAAAAACAATTTTAGTTTATGGTTTTGCAACTGATGACATATTAGTCATTGTCCCAAACAAGGATGTATTTAATGCTATAAAACAGCGAATAATTACAGGTTACTAGAATTATTTAGTTTATGATATAATTTACTTATATGATAAATATACAAATTTACAAAACTCTTTTAGAGACAGAAAAGGATGAACTATTATCCGAACTAGGAGCTATGGGGATTAAAGACCCTGTTACCGGAGACTATACTGTAATGCCAGAGAATAATGAAATCGAAGCTGACGAATCAGACATTGCAACCCGTGATGAAGAATTTGAAGAAGATTCATCATTATCCACTACTCTTAGTTCTCAATTAGAAGATGTTGAAAATGCATTAAAGAAAATTGAGAACGGTACATACGGACAATGCGAAGTTTGTAATGCATCAATACAAGAAGACCGTCTTATGGCTAATCCATCAGCAAAAACTTGTATAGATCACATGAATAGCTAAATTAAAATATTATGAGTTTTGCCAAAGTATTATCTGCCCAAACGAGCTTGCTCGCTGGGCAGATTATTGCTGTAGAAGCTGATATCTCACGAGGGCTTAATAGTTTTTCAATTGTTGGATTGGGTGACAAAGCCGTAGATGAAGCCAAAGACCGTGTTGGTAGCGCACTTAAAAATTCGGGATTTTCTTCCCCAAAACATCAGAACCAAAAAACCGTTGTTTCACTCTCACCAGCAAATATTAAAAAAGAAGGTGCATATTTTGATGTGGCCATTGCTTTGGCTTATTTATTAGCTTCAGGAGAACTTGTTGTTGATGAAACACTGCGGGTTTATGTTGGTGAATTAGCATTAGATGGAACCGTGAAACCTGTACCTGGGATACTACCAATTATTGAATCTTGCGTTAACAATGGCATTACCGAAATTTATGTACCAATGGACAATGTTTCCGAAGCCGGACTTGTGCCTGGAATTATTATTTATGGATACAATAATTTAACCGAGTTAACCAGACATTTAGATAAAACAATGGCCAAATCGGGCAATGGTTCTCATCCTAAATTATCAGTAGTACCTGAGACTGTAATTGAATATGAAAAACCTAAAAATGAAAATGATTTTTCTTTGGTTCGAGGACAAGAATCTGCAAAACGTGGAATGCTAATTGCAGCGGCTGGCGGACACAATATTGCAATGTATGGTCCACCAGGGACCGGTAAGACAATGCTTGCTAGGGCTTTTACTGCACTACTGCCAGATTTACCTCGAGAGACAGTTTTAGAAGTCACGGGGATTCATTCATCGGTTATTTCTAATAATATCCGTTTGATTACTCGGCCACCATTTCGGTCTCCGCATCATACGGCTAGTTATGTTTCTATCATTGGTGGTGGTGCAAATGTAAAACCAGGTGAAGTAACTTTGGCCCATCGCGGAGTTTTGTTTTTAGATGAATTCCCAGAATTTGATAAAAAAGTTATTGAATCTTTGCGCCAACCATTGGAAGATAGAATCGTCACAGTTACTCGGGCTAAAGGCTCGGCTACTTTTCCATCGGATTTTATTTTAATTGCAGCGATGAATCCTTGTCCATGCGGTTACTATGGTACACGAGTTAAACAATGTGTTTGTAGTCCACAAGATTTAGCACGGTATAATAAAAAACTTTCTGGCCCAATAGTAGACCGGATAGATATGTGGGTACCAGTGGAAAGTGTTGATTATGAAAAATTAAGTAATACTGATAAAAAAGAATTAGAGAATCCAATTTTAAGAGAAAAAATAATCAAGGCTCGGCAAAAAGCAAAAAATAGATTTAATCATGTTGGAGCGCCTTATAATAATAATTCAGAATTATCAGTTAAGGATTTAGATGTATTGGCACCACTAGCGCCACATGTAAGAGAATTATTAAACACTAGTGCTAAAAAATTAGAACTTTCTCCACGCGCATATCACCGTATAATTCGTCTTGCTAGAACTATTGCTGATTTAGCTGATAGTGAAACCATCGAAGCTCCGCATATCCTTGAAGCCTTGCAATACAGACCAAGATTTGGAAAATAAAAAAACGGTTTGTATATATTTACAAACCGTTTTGGATTTCGGAATCTATTTTTTAATTTTTAGTTTCCTTTTCTTGTGAGAAAATAAGTTCCCTGTAGTCAGTTATACTTTTCCAAAGAAGATTATTTGCCTTTTGGGTTTTTAATCCATCATTTTCAACCTGTTCGTTGATTGCAACAGAACAAATTGCACTAATGATTTCCTTTGTCTCAGAAAACCAACTGGTGCCACGGATTAATGGGTGTAGTGGGTTAATGACCACTATTGGATAATCTTCGCCGTCATTTTCAACCTGCGCAAGGCAAGAGGGATAATGGGTTCCGAATTCCAATAAGTAATATTTGTTACCGATAGATACCATGGGAGATTCATTTTTCCGTTGATTTGAAATAATGATACGTCTAGATGCAATTATTTTGTTTTTCGAATCCATACATCGAAGCATGAAATCGGTTAACTCTGTATTTGCATTTACAACTATATTTACACTTTTCCCAGTATTTTTGATTAATGTAATTTCATCAGATGAGTCAACATACCACTCAACATTATCTTGTACCTTACGAACTTCGTAAGTTATTGATGATCCAGGGTTGATATATTTAGGTCCCGCAATATAAGGAGTATTTGAAGGTTCCTCAACTTTCAATTTAATTGTATGTGAGAAATCCCCATTACTGACTATAAGGTCACCTTTCCCAATTTCTTTTCCTTTAATTGTGACCATTTGACCTTCACCGGTAATATCCACTAATCTATTCGTTAGCCATTTAGCCCCTTTGAATCTAATAAGTTTAGTCCCTTTAT
>ERZ650304.360-NODE-360-length-25925-cov-5.800309_pt1 | contig 25925 bp, 28 predicted proteins | sample MGYA00376240_ERZ650304 | MGnify/ENA primary metagenome ERZ650304 (study PRJEB26733, sample SAMN07839271) | wastewater metagenome | biome: small river; feature: stream; material: water | place: USA: North Carolina | collected 2016-03-01 ... | reverse complement strand
TAGAATAGCATATAATTATCCTCAAGGTTTTACTAATACAGATGGATCCACACCACCAATCCAAAGCACGACTCATAGCCGCCTGGACGATGCCTACGGCAGTACAGGCTGTTGTCTATGTCATGGTTGTTGCGCTGACGGTCTTCCTGTCTAGTCAGGATTTTATCGACAAGATCCTGTTCGCTACTGGCGATTTCAACCCCATTCGCAGCGGTATTGGCTCAGTAGACTTTCTGCTTACTCGTCTTATTGGCGAGAAGCTCTCTGGCTCATTATCCCTTGCTGTGTTCTGGGGTGCGGTAGGGCTTATCGTCAACCTCCTATGGTGGCTTGGCTCGAACTTCTCATCTGAACTCAATAACAACTTGGTATATAGCAAATATGTACATCCGAAGGACGTGAATGCTCAGGCACAACTCCAGGACTTTATTAAACGAACTGCTATTCGTACAAGCGTTGCTGTTATTGGTTTGATATACGGCAACTACGTTATTAGCTCCGGACTACCAGGTATCGCAGAGCGCTTCAGTGACATTACGGGTAATTGGGATATCGAAGCAAATTGGGCCTCGCTTGCCCTTACTATTGCCTTAGAACTCCTGATGCTCCACATGGTTGTGGTGCTTACTCGAGTAGTACTACTCCGCAAAAAAGTTATAAACGACTAAATACTATAAAATCTACCTGAAATGAACTAACGGTAACGTTATGGCTATTAATTCAGCAAGGCGTGCACATTGAGTGCAATGTGCTTAGCAGTCAGTCCGAAGTGCTCGAGTAGTTCCTCTGGCTTACCTGATTCACCAAACTGATCACGCATACCCATACGCTTCATATGTGTTGGTTCCTGTTCGCCGAGTAGCTCTGCAACAGCTCCACCCAGGCCCCCAGCAATCTGTGCTTCTTCGACAGTAAGTACATGCTTAGTCTTCTTAGCACTGTGCAAAATGGTAACGTTATCCAACGGCTTAATGGTTGGCACGTGGATTACTTCTGCGTTAATCCCATCCTTGGCTAGCTTGTCTGCCGCTACGAGAGCTTGGTAGGTCATGGTGCCGGTAGCAATGATACTGACGTCAGTTCCTTCACGGTAGACATATGCTTTACCGAGGACAAACGGAGTCTTGTTGGTCGTGATAACAGGCGTAGCTTCTCGAGCTAGTCGTAGATATCCAGGACGCGAGTCTACGGCCATGGCCAGTGTTGCCCGCTCTGCTTCGAGGCTATCTCCAGGAACGACTACTACCATGTTAGGCAGCACTCGCATGAGGGCAATATCTTCCAGCATCTGGTGAGTAGCACCGTCTGGCCCAACTGACACACCGGCGTGTGAACCAACAATCTTTACCGGTTGGTCATTGAGACATACGGTAGTTCTAATCTGCTCCCAGTTTCGTCCGGGACTAAAGGCGGCGTATGAACTGACGAACGGGATCTTGCCCATGGCAGCCAGGCCAGACCCAACGGTGACGAGGTTTTGCTCAGCAACCCCAATTTCTATAAACCGTTCAGGAAATGCTTCCTTAAAGAGGCTCATTTGTGTTGAATCAGTCAGGTCGGCACAGGCGGCAACAACATACTTATCCAGTTCTCCGGCCTTCTTGAGGCCACGGCCAAAGCCCTTACGAATAGGCTCGGAATCTAATTTACTATCTTGCCATTTGGTAGTCGCCAGGTTAAGGTCACTACTCATGTTCACCTCGAATCTTGCCCTTAAGGGTTCGGAGGTCATGCAATGCTTCTTTAGCTTGCTCATGGTTTGGCGGTGCACCATGCCAATGGAAGTCATACTCCATAAAGTCAACGCCTTTACCAGGTATGGTGTGGGCTATGATCATAACTGGCTTCTCGACGACTGCTCGAGCCATAGCGCAAGCGTCAATAATGGCTTCCATGTTGTTGCCATCTATTTCAATAACGTGCCAGCCAAAGCTTTCCCATTTACCGCGGAGATCTTCAAGAGGCATGACACTCTCTGTGGGTCCATCGATCTGTATGTTGTTGCGGTCAATGATACCAATGATATTGTTTAGCTTGTACTTGCCAGCCAACATGGCTGCTTCCCAGATGTTACCTTCGTCCAGCTCGCCGTCACCCATTACTACATAAACCCAGCGGTGGTGTTCGTCATCCATGCGCATAGCTAGCGCCATGCCAGCAGCTTGGCTTAGTCCACACCCAAGAGGACCACTGGTATTTTCCATACCCGGTAGCTTGGTACGTTCGGGATGACCTTGCAGCCTGGAGCCGAGCTGACGGAGTGTGAATAGTTCTTTACGGTCAAAGTACCCAGCATGGGCCATGGTGGCATACCGGACGGGCACACAGTGCCCATTACTAAGTAGCAATATGTCACGCTCTTTCCAGTCGGGTTTTTTAGGATCGTGCTTGAGGACGTCAAAGTACAGCGCGGTGAAGATATCTGCTAATCCTAACGGGCCAGCGCTGTGACCGCTGCCAGCGTGCTCCAGCATCCGGATAATATCTTCCCGAATATCTATTGCTTTCTTTTCTAAATCTTCCAGTGACAGAGTGGCCATATTACTTCCCGCTTATGCTACTTAGTTTAGCATAGGCCACTTCAGGATCTTTAGCTCGCTGTATGGCTCCACCGACGTTTAGAACGTCGATCCCCCCGGCAACTAACTGGGCTGCGTTGGAGGTATTAATACCGCCGTCCCATCCAATCTCAACATCTGCCTTGAGCTTACGAATCTCGTCTACTTTCTTGAGGAGATCTAGATTGACCGTGCCACCAAAGTGTCCAAGGTCCCCGCTAAAGATAAGCACATGATCAATATCCTTAATAGCCGGCTTAATCTTCTCGACAGGTGTATTCGCTAATAGCGCAACACCAACCTTAATCTTGTGCTTCTTGAGTTCACGAGCAACATCATAGAAATTTCCTGTTGCTTCGGCCTGTACGATGACCATCGACGGCTTGTGTTCGGCAAGCTGTGCCAAGAATGGCCGGACAGCCTCATACATTAAGTGTATGTCTACCTGCACGCCCACTGGCCACCAGATACGCTCTAACTCAATAAGTTTATTCGGGGTAAACACCCCGTCAGCAAGGTCTATGTGTATACGCATAGCAAAGGGAGCAATACGCTCCATCTGTTCCCGGTATTCATGGGGTTCAGCAGCTGTAACGGTAGGACAGATAATGGCCATTACTTAGTGACATATTCTTTAACTGCGTCAGCGACACTGCCTTTGTCTGGGTCACCATATAGCTTGGGATCTTCTTTAATGTAGGTGGCAAAGAACGGACAGGTGCCTGCCGGGCCACTAACTTCTTTTTGCCCGACCTTCTTACCGGACTTGGCTTCGTAGATTGTGAGGCTGTATACCACATTGAATTGCTCAATCTGGAAGGCTTTGTTGTCGCTGTCCAGTAGCTCACACTTACGTCCTGTCCCCGTAGATGACTTCTTGGTGAAGCAGCCGACCAGTTGTGTCTTATTAAATTCACCCGTCTTGGACATCCAGCCTGCACCACTTAAGTACACACTAGATGTTACGAAGCTATTACTACCAAGTACACCAGCTTCAAAGAAAGATATAGGGTGTGGTGCGGTACCGCTATAACTTGCAGCAGAGGTGATTATATTACCACTACAAACCTTAGCGTAATCGCTCTGGCTAGTTGCCGACACCTGGCTACCAGTAGTCTGCTCCCCGCTCGAGTCCTGGTTGTTCTTGCTGCCGCCAGAAAATGCTATTACGGCACCTACTACGAGGATAAGCAGCGCAATAACAATACCTATTACAAGCTTCATATTCTTGTTCTTTGCAGGCGGTGGTGTGCTAGACATGGATGCTAATGGATTTGGTGGAAATAACTCTGTACCAGGCTGTGGTGCCGGCATCTGATCGGCTTGCGGAATGGTCGCACCAGCCGCGCCAAACGGTTGTCCCACGGGCGATTGCCCAGGGCTAGGCTGTGTCGAGAGCGGTTGATTCGTTTGTCGTGGATACAGCGGCTGCTGAGGAGCTTGAGGAAATGGTGCCTGGGCATTTTGCGCGTTAGGATCATTGGGAAACGGAGAATGTGGTTGTTCTGGTTGTGGGTAGCTATTAGGGTCCATGTGCTCTCCTAGTTCTGTTCGTCCATCTCTTTAATACGGCGAGTGTAGCGTTCGTTAGCTTCGAACGGAGTGTTTAGAAAGGCTTCTACAATAACATTAACTTCCTCGCCTTGGACTACATTGGCGGGTAGTGCTAATACATTACAGTCATCGTCAGTGCGGGCAGCCCGCACTGACTCGACGTTATACCCAAGGCAGGCACGAACTCCCTTATGTCGGTTAGCCGCGATCATGATGCCTTGGCCACTGCCGCAGATAAGAATACCGCGGGCAGTCTCGTCGTTACTGGACTGCATGTCACGTACTACTCTTGCAGCAAACACCGGATAGTCATCCGCTGGGTCAAGTTTCTCATTACCATCGTCATGGACGGTGTAGCCGGATTGCTGGAGGTAACTGATAAGCTTAGTGCGTAGTTCAAAGCCGTTGTGGTCAGCCCCAATGTAGATGTTCATCAGTCGTGGTGTCCTTTATGGTCAGTCTTAGTGTGGAGTAATTTACCAGTATCAGATACAACTTCAACGAGTCGGTTGCTGTAGCCCCATTCATTGTCGTACCAAGCAACTACTTTAAGCATGTTGTCGCCAATAACAGCTGTCAGCTTAAGGTCAACGGTTGCTGAGTGACTGTTACCAATGTAATCACTACTTACTAGTTCTTCTTCGCTGACGGCCAGAATACCTTGGTAGAACGGCTCTTTAGCAGCTTTCTTGAAGACTTCGTTAACTGATTCAACAGTTACTGGCTTCTTGGTAATGATCACAAAGTCGCTGAGTGACACAACTGGGGTTGGAACACGCACACTCATACCACCAAAGATTCCCTTGAGGGCTGGTAGCGCCAGAGCGGCAGCCTTAGAGGCGCCGGTCGTGGTTGGCACAATGTTCTCAGCGGCATTACGGGCTTCACGGAGATCCTTAGCGGGAGCGTCCTGGAGCTTCTGGCTGGCAGTGTAGCTGTGGACAGTGGTCATCATAGCCTTGTCGATACCAAAGTGTTGCTCAATAACGGCAGCTACCGGAGTGATGCAGTTGGTCGTACATGAGGCGTTGCTAATAATGTCTTCAGCAGTTTCGAGCTTGTCCTCATTGACGCCTAGCACGATGGTGGTGGCGCCCTCTCCCTTAACGGGACCAGAGATAACTACTTTATGTGCACCAGCATCAACATGGGCTTTAGCGAGGGCTGGGTCGGTGAAGAAACCAGTTGACTCAATAACGACATCAATTTTGAGTTCTTTCCACGGCAGTGCTGCTGGATCTTTCTCAGCCAGTACCTTAATCTTCTGCTTATTGACGATGATGTTGGTGTCATCATACGTGACATCATGCTGGTAGGTACCATAGTTACTGTCGTACTTAAGTAGATGCGCCAAAGTCTTAGTGTCTGTTAGGTCATTAATAGCAACCAGCTCAATGTCAGATCGCTCAAAAGCTACTTTAAATGCATTGCGGCCAATGCGTCCGAATCCGTTAATTGCCACCCGTGTTTTCATTATGTTACCCTCTTAGAAATTACTGTCTACCTCAAGCATAACCGATTCCTGGTATCTCCGCAACGCACCTCTGTGCTAAGCTTGAAGTAACTATGAAAAAACAGCTAGAACGGAACATCCGTTTGTATGGTGTTCTTAAGATATTTACTAAACGTGTCTTCTTGCCGCTCACTACTATATATCTTGCTGAAGTAGCGGGCCTGACGCTTAAACAAATAGGTCTTCTGGCTAGTCTGAGCGCTGTTATTTCGTTCCTTGCAGACGTGCCAACTGGATACTTTGCTGACCGAGCTGGTAGACGTGCTTCATTAATAGCGGCAGCAAGTCTGGCTATGCTTGCTGCTTTAACCTATGCCGTTTTCCCAAGTGTTACTGGGGTTATTGTAGCTGTTGTGCTTGAATCGCTAGCATACTCGTTCTTAAGCGGATCTAGTGAAGCCCTTATGCACGATACTCTCCGTGAACTAAATAGAATAGATGACTATCCTAAAATTGTCGGAAGATCACAATCTATTGGGCTAATTGGTAATACGCTTCTTGTATTGCTGGTGCCATTGACCTATCCGATTAACCCCAGACTCCCGTTCCTTATAGGAGCACTTTGTTACTTTTTGCTCTTATTAGTTGTGCTGAGCATGCATGAACCTGTTCGCCCAAAGGCTGGCAAGCATACGCTTATCAAAGACCTGTCTAGTAGTCTTAGGCTATTCGTAAGTAGATATACACTCCTTGTCTTCTTGGCTATTGGGGTTATTGGCGGCCTGAATGGTGCTACGGATTTCCTTAATCTTTCATTAAAGGACATGGGACTTAATCCAAGTCATATGGGTGTGGCATATGTTGGCGGTAGTATCCTAGGAATTATTGGAGGCTACTTTATTCATTTGTTCCGACGTACCAGCCTCAGAACTTTTATACTCATTGACCTGTTGACGTCTGTGGCTCAAATGGGTGTAATAGGCGTAACTAGGAATCTCTGGTTGTCTATACTGTTCTTTTGGATTAACTTAGGCTTCTTTAGACTTAGAGACATTATGTACCAGTATCACCTACTCAATGTCTTTAAAGGGAGCGAGTATAAGGCGACACTTATATCTGTTTTGTCTGTATTCAAGCGTGCTAACGAGATCTGGATACCGCTAGTTTTCACTGTGGTCATTAGTGGTCTTGGATACTACCAAGGCTTTACGGTATTAGCAGTAGCTCTCGTAGTAGTAGTCTCACCTATGATTACTATAGGGAGCAAGATTCTAGAAAAACGTTAAAGGTGGAGTATTAAATAGGGAGCAGCTTAGTTGGCTTTCTCTTGGTCGGCTTTGATAATTTCTTTGCGTAACCACATTCTATCTGCCTGGGCCACGTCACCACTGAATTCTACGCCCAGAAGGTTGCTGACCCACTCTTGCACAAGCTTGTCGTCAGACAGCAAATAGCTAGCACCATCTTTAAGGCTGATTAGATTCATACACCACTGTGGCTTTAGAGCTTTGAGCGCATCACGCATGACCATACTCTCGCGATCAATAAACTCTTGACCATCCCACAGCACAAGTTGACCGAGGCTTACGGGATGTTCGAAAGTCTGGAACGGCACAATCTTGGTATCACCAGCGATTGCCCCAGTCACGTCCTGTTCAATGGTTTGCTGACATTCCTTAAAGTAGGCCTCAATCCACGACTCATCTATGCTTGCGACTTTGGATAATTCTCTGAATGCCTCGTGATCACGTTCAGTTGTTATCTTGGCCCCAAAGTTTAGTGTATTGTCCAAGATACCTGCTACTAGCAGTTCTGCACTACCCTTGCTCATCTCTGCAAGTTTTCCGCTTTGCTGCCATAGTTCGTATACGAGGGTACAGGCTGCACCGACAAACTCAATATGCGCCTCTTCGCCAATCTGGTCTTCCCAACGTTGTTCAAATCCTACATGGTGATCAATAATTGTTGCTACTCGTCCAACGTCTACGAAAGTATCAAAATATCCTTCGTCGGACACATCCACCAATGTAAAACGATCATCCGGTCTTGGATCATATTCACGCGTAAATTGTGACGCAGCATCAAAGAGATGTGGGGTGATGCTCTCATTGATTGGCGCCGTGCTAACGGCTAAGGCATCTTGTCCCTGTGCTCTTAGCAGTTCCGCATATGCAACGGCACCGCCGAATGCATCAACATCAACATACGGCGCACCGGCCGTAACAATAACTCTACTCACTATGCTTCTTTAGTCCAACGTTCCTGACACTCTTTAATAGTAGCTTTGGCGTCATCTATGCTGCCAAAACCAAGAACCTTAGTACTACCAGGCTTTTTGAGATCTTTGTAGTGAGTGAAGTGGTGTTCAATTTGCTTGAGCCACTGTTCTGGAAGGTCCTTCAGAGTCTTGATAGCGTCGCCCGTGTGGCGGTTGTCTGCTGGTACAACGATCACCTTGTGATCCATCTCTGCGTCATCTTCGAAGTTCATAATGCCGATAACACGTGCTTCGAGCGCAACACCTGTTGGAATTGGTTCGTCACATACGAGCAAAATGTCTAGTTCGTCACCATCTTCGTCCAGCGTCTGCGGGATAAAACCGTAGTTGCATGGCTTTGCAAAGATAGCCGGTTCGACACGGTCTAGTTCAAAAATAGCCTTCTTGCGGTTCCACTCAATCTTGAGGGTAGAGCCCATAGGAATCTCAGTAACTACATTAATAATGCCAGCGTCTACGTCACCAGCGTCTAGAATTTGATTGAAGTCTGCCATTATCTCTCCTTTGTTGGTCATTCTAATCAGTTATATTGTACACTACTAGATAAGTATGAGGATTATAGCTCACCGCGGCGCCAAAGGATTGGCTCCAGAAAACACCATCGCCAGTATAAAAGCTGGTGCTAAAACCAAAGCAGATGCTATTGAGTTTGACGTCCGCGTCTCTTCTGACGGCAAGTTGGTACTGTCTCACGACGCATCCTTGAAGCGCACACACGGAGTCAAAAAGAAGGTCCATGACATGAAGGCTTCTGAGATAAAGAAGATCCAATCTGCTGAGGGACATGGAGTACCTACCTTAGAGGAAGCCATGCAAGCTGCAGGCAACAAAGCGCTGTTTATTGAAGGTAAGCGTGAGACATGGGCAGAACCACTGGCTAAGGCGCTCAAGAAGCATCCAAACCGCAAAAACCTAACTGTTATCTCTTTTGACCACCAAGCCCTGGACCGCTTTTCAGACCTGTGTCCGGATATCCCGGTATATGTGCTTGAGCACCGCAATGCCCTGGATGCTATTAACGCCGCACGGCTATACGGCTTTAACGGTATAGACGTGAATTTCTGGACCCTCAACCCCCTTGCCTACTGGCTGGCTAAACGCCACAAGCTCGAGATTATCGTCTACACCGTCAACAAGCCGTGGCAAGCGCGTCTGCTCCGCAAGTTGTATCCAGATGTTGACATCACTACTGACCATCCGCACCAGATGGAATTCCTGAAAACCCCCAAAGTGTCCAAAGCCGTATGATCGCCACCCTGCACCACGTAGTGGATGAAACACCTGTTATCCGCACCTTCTTCTTTAAATCCGAAAGGCCTTTGCGCTACGTTGCTGGACAATTCATCGAGTTAACGCTGCCACACGCTGACCCAGACGACCGTGGTACACGACGCTGGTTCACGCTATCTTCCGCACCAAGCCACGAACTTATTAGTATAACTACCAAACACGCCGAGAAACCTAGTACCTTTAAACAGAAGCTGTGGTCACTTGAGCCTGGAGATACGGTAGACATTAGCGAGCCCATGGGTGACTTTGTGTTACCCAAGGACTCAACCCAGCCGCTGGTCTGGATCGCTGGCGGTCTTGGTATTACTCCATTCCACTCCATTGTGCAGTGGCTGCAAGACACAAAGCAGACCAGAAAGATCCAGTTCCTGTACAGCGTGCATAGCGAAGAAGAGTTTGCATTCAAGACTAGCTGGGAGCAGTCGTATATAGATGCGCAGTATTTTATTGGTAAGCCCAATCTCACAGCTAATGAGATAGTAGAACTTGTTAGTGGGATAGACGGCAAACAGGTCTTTATATCTGGGCCGGAACCTATGACCGAAGCTATTGTGGAGCAATTCAAGAAAGAATACGGGATGACTCAAGATCAGTTGATTACTGACTACTTCCCTGGCTACGCATCATAGTCTCAATACATAATTTTGTAAAACAAGCTATAATGTTACATTATGTATCGTATTGAATCGGCATATTGGGCCGCAGATGCAAGTCGCGCCCTTGTGACTAGACGAAGTAGATTGTGGTATGCTCGAGTATTCGGCGTCCCCAAAGATGCTGTTACTCTGGATATTGGTGCCGGTCTGACTAGAAATCGTCCGGATAACTTCGTTAGTTTTGACTATTTGTATGCACGTGCTCGAATTCCAGCTCCTGATTCTCCACTAATTCGAACACTCCTGTCACGCGCGCCCGTGCACAAAGGTCAACTAATAGAAGGTCAAGAAATACCTGGATCACGAAATATTGGCGGTCTAGCTCAGGCTTTGCCATTTCGGAGTGAGTCGTTCGACCGGACCATTGCTAGTTATTCTTTACTGCATGTCGACGATGGGCTCGAAGTTTCCTTAGCCGAGATAATGAGAGTGACCAAAACAGGGGGATATATCCAAATCGCACCTGGACATAAACGTCTGAAGGCACGGAAGGAGGCAAAAATGCTTGAAAGTCAGCAGCGAGCATTCAAGAGACGTCCCTTGCCTGGCATTACTACGATTAGCCTTGTTGCTTCAAGTGTTAACGAAATTGCAGAAAGCGTGTCCGCTAATCTACTAGACCATGATATTACTATGCCAGGCGTGTTAAAGGTAGTCGGGACGACGGCACTCATGGGTGCTCTCACAACCGGTATCCGTTTCTTTACCGACCCTTCTGTACTAGTGATAAGTCGTGGACCTGAACTCTCTGAACCAGCTACAAGAGAGCAATTTGCACAAGAGTTGGTGTCTGCCTACAACATCAATCTAGCTGCTGCTTCATGTGATCAAGATGCTCTCGGATCATAAGTGCTGCCGTTGCACCTTCACCAGTAGCACTGGCGATCTGCATGGTTGCTCCGCTGCGGACATCACCAGCGGCGTAGACACCCTTCATGGTGGTCTGGAGCTCTTTGTTGGTCTTGATAAGACCAATGCTATCGAGCTCTACTTTACTATCTTGTAGGAACTTGGTGTTAGGGTCTAGTCCTACAAAGATAAAGACACCGTCAGTATCGAACTTCACTTTCTTGCCTGTCGTGGTGTGCGTGCTGTCTACATGCGTAACCATACCGGTATCGTTACCAACAATAGCGTCAGTCGTGTGATTGAGATGTACAGAGATCTTGTCCTTGTGTCTGCCAAGTTCTTTGACCAGAACTTCACTTGCTCGGAACGTGTCTCCTCGGACAAGCAGGTCAATGTGAGAGGCAAAACGAGTTAGGAAGATAGCTTCTTGTACGGCTGAGTTTCCGCCACCAACAACCACGAGTCTCTTATCACGGTAGAAGGCGCCGTCGCAGGTCGCACAATAGTGGACACCACGAGCGTAATATTCTTGCTCGCCCGGCACGCCAATTTTCTTGTAGTCACTGCCAGTAGCAATAAGAATAGCCTTTGCCTTGATTTCCCCGCTCGTGGTATCCAGTACCTTGTACTTGCCCTCAGACTTAATGCTCAGGACCTCGCCTAGTTCAATAACAGCCCCAAAGCGTTCTGCTTGCAAGCGCAGCTTATCTGCAAGCTCTAGTCCGGCTACGCCTTCTGGAAAGCCGGGATAGTTATCTACCCAGTCGGTAATAGCCGCCAGGCCGCCAATAACGCCTTTTTCGAATAGCAAGGTCGTTATGTCCTCACGAGTGGTATAGACGGCTGCACTGAGGGCTGCAGGACCGGCCCCGATCATAACTACATCCCAAACCTTATGTGCACCTGCATCTAATACTTTCTCTTCAGCCATAATGTCCCTTACTTCTTTACTATATCTATCTTAGTGTACACATAGTCCTGATACAAGAAAGAGGCTCTTTAGTAAATAAGGAACCTCTTTTGTTAATCGAATGCTATGTTGCTATTTAACGCTTGTATTGCTCTTACGAAACAGCAGGAGCGAGTTTAGCCAAGTTGTATCCAACCACTATCTCTCGTGAATCATCTTCTTTAGTGATGACCGTTACTGGCACGGCCAGTTGGCCACTCATTTCAAAAGCATCTTTTTGGCGCTCTGGATGTTCATCAAGATTCACTTCGTTATAGCTATGACCTTTAGCGCCCAACCACTTCTTTACCATGACGCAATATGCGCACGTGTTGGTCGTGAAAATTGTAATATCCTTTGCCACTTTGATGCTCCCTTCGGTCATTTGACCGTTATTGTTTAGTTTTTGTTTGTGAGGTTACTTCATTATAGCTAGCGTAAGCAGTATGAGTCAAGACACCATATATTGTGTTTTTGACAGCTTTTTGGGCCTTATCTACTTGTTAATGCTAACGAGCTCTACGTCGAAAACGAGGTCTGAGTTTGCTGGAATGCCCGACTGCGCTTGGTCTTTGTATGCCTTAGCTGCAGGAATAACAAGACGACGCTTTCCACCGGCTTTCATACCTGGAATGCCTTCGATCCAACCGTCGATAAGCTGACCTTGGCTTAGTTGTGCGGTGAACGGCTGACCAGAATCGTGTGAACTCTGGAAGATAACGCCGGTAGCAACTAATGCACCAGTATAGTGCGCAGTGAAGTTGTCACCTACTTTAATTTCGTCTCCGGTGCCTTCTACAAGATCAGTCTTCTGTATGTCATTGACTTTTTCACCTGGTGTGAAATCTGCTAATTTAGTTCCTTCCAATTTACCCTCCGTGCTCTCTTTTTCACTTGTATCATTACTATTCGTTTTATTTAACGCTGTCTCAGCTGCTTTGTTGCGCCGGTTCTCTTGGTGCATTTCCCATATTACCAAGCCGCTGAATCCTAATGATGTGACGAGAAACAGTAGTGCTAAGGCAATCGCAGCAATACGGTGACTCATTTTGGTATCAGACATACTTCCCCTCTATCAATTACAAAACCAGTATATCAGAGCTACGTCTAAGCATCCGTTGTATATTTATGCTCGTTACTAGACGTCGGCTTTAAACTTCTGAAGTTCTTCTGGGAATCCATCTCGTACGTGCTTCAAGATCTTGGTGCGCAGCTTCGCTGGTACAAACGGCACGTCATCCAGCTTATCGAGCGGCAACCACATGGGGGTGTAGATGTTCTGGCCACCCTGGTTAATCTTGCGCTCATCAGCATCCGGATGGAGCATAGGGACACCGGAGATGTATTCACAGAGATATATATACTGCGTGCCATATGGTTCTACGGCGTCTTCTATATACACTAGTCGGGGATTGGCGATACGAACCATGGTTTCTTCGTGTACTTCACGCAGTAGGGCCTTCTCGAAGCCCTCACCAAGTTCTACATGACCTCCAATAAGGGTGTAGTACTGCTTACCAAACTTGTCCCGCTTCATGACCAGCAGATTGTCGTCTTCGATAATAATGGCGCGTACAGCAGTCTTCATATCTCTAGTATAGAACGAACTTGAATGAAAGTCGCAAATATTACATTAAGGTGTATTATATTTTTATGTCTTCACCAGAATCTTCATCAGAGAAAGTAGTCCGAGCATCAGAGGATGCACGTCGACCAGGTGTTCTTAAGCTTGGTCTTACAGGCCTCGCCCTAGCCAATGCTCTTATATATGGAAGGTCCGCATCCGTGCATCATCAGGTGTCTCAGGATGAACGCGTTCCACAACTAGTGCGTGACGGGCATGCTCGAGCAGAGAGGTCTGATTTAGTTACCGCTGGGATTACTGGCGGCCTCGGGCTGGTAGGGTTGGTCGTCAATACCGTACCAGTATTCCTAGGTCGAAGAGAAGAAGAGATTGCTACCCCGCCAACTCAAACTCCTTAAGTTTCTTCTTACTCTTCTCGGTCTTGCCTTGTTGCAAACTCAGTAGCTGCGCATATATACCACCACTTTGAGCCAATTCTGTTGGTGAACCAACTTCACCGACCTTACCATTCTGTAGAGTAATAATTTGGTCGACATTCTGGATGGTGCTGAGTCGGTGGGCAATGATCAGTGTCGTACGGCCCTTCATAAGGCGCTCTAGGGCTTCTTGCACCATAGCTTCACTCTTACTATCCAAACTGCTGGTTGCTTCATCTAAGATTAAGATCGGAGCATCCTTGAGAAGCGCGCGGGCAATAGCAATACGTTGCTTTTGCCCACCGCTGAGTTTCAGGCCTCGCTCACCAATCTCGGTGTTATACCCCTTCTCCAGTTTCTCAATAAACTCATGAGCGTTGGCAGCCTTAGTAGCTGCCATGACCTGCTTCTCGGTCGCTTTGTTATTACCGTAGGAAATGTTCTCCCGGATAGTTCCACTAAATAGGGCTGGATCCTGGAAGACTACGCCGATACTAGCGCGCAGGCTCTGCTGAGTAACATTTTGGATATCTGTCCCGTCTATAGATATAACACCTTCCTGCGGTTCGTATAGGCGAAGCAGTAGGTTGGTAAGGGTCGTCTTGCCTTCGCCACTTTCACCAACTAATGCCACTTTTGTATCTGGCTTAATGTCTAGCGAAATATTCTTAAGAACTTGCTGCTTGTCATAGCCAAAGACAACGCCATCGAAGGAGATGGCACCTTTAGTTACCCGCAGGGCCTTAGCACCCTCGTGGTCGGCAATGTCTGGTTGCAAGTTCAGAACTTCAAAGTAATCTTTACTGTCTGCTACGGCACGCTGGGTATTCTCTACCAAGAAACTAATCGTAAAGATTGGAATACGGATCTGGGCTGCGAGTAGAATCAATGACACTGCGACACCAGGAGTGTAATGTCCATGAGCAGCCTGGATGAAGATAAATAGGTAAACAGCTAAAAAGATAGCGTTCAGAACTAAACGGCGCCTAACATCTCGTTCGTGCCAGTAGCGAGACTGTGGCTTGTTGGTATTTACAACTGTCTGAAATTCTTTGTTAAAGAAACTAAGCTCGTTCTTCTGCTGCACAAAACTCTTTACCACTTTAATCTGCCCAATAGCTTCAGCAAACCGACCGGTGGCGATATCGACGTGTAGGTTTTTCTTAGCTTGGTATTCTTGCCACGTATTGCTGGTTCGTACGGTCAGCCATATATAGATGGGGTACAGGAGGAACAGCAGTAACGCTACTTGCCAGCTGTAGTAGGCAATGACGGCAAGTGAGAAGACGGTTGAGAAGATGAACTGCAAGAAGTTGTTGCTCATCATTTGCATAAAGTTCGTTATCTGTACAATAGACCGATTCAGACGGTTAATGATCTTTCCGGTAAGCTCGGTGTCAAAGTACTGCTGCGGCAACTTTAGAAGGTGTTCATAGTAGTGGCTACTCAGAGCCTTATTAAGTTTAGTAGTCATCTGGTCGCCCAGGTACCCATTAATGTTGTTAATGAAGTTACTGGCAACATCTAGGGCAAAGATTAGTAGCGCAACAATTACGAGCAAGCGTATGTTGGCGCCACTACCCTTACGAATCTCGTCAATAGCCCAACCACTAAAGATTGGGTTAAGGAGGGTCATCAGGGCTACCAGCACAGACAGCGCACTAACTGCTATATAGTAGCCACGCAGCTCACGGGTAAAACGAAGAACTCGAAGGATGTGTTTCATGATTAATCTCGCTTGACGTCAAGCTTTTGCTCAACGGCCGTCACGATAGCATCTACAAACTTAGTCACTTCATCCGTTGTTAGGGTACGGTCAGGGTGATGGACATCGAGTCGCAACGTTACGTGTTTCTGAGGACTATGTTCTTTGTGGTAGATATCTCGTGATTCTACGGTTGCAACGTAACCACGACCCTCTGCTAGCTGCTGCGCAATCTCGATTACTACCTCAAACAGATCACCAAACTGCTGTTCCTTGGCTGTCTTGAAGGTTATGTCCTGCACAATGTGCGGGAATCGAGCAAGTGGCTTGTAGGCACGCTTGGTTCCAGTTATTGACTCAAGGATTGGAGACAGCATAAGTTCAAAGCCGGCACTATGCGTTGGTAGTTTTAGTTTCTTGCGTACAGAGTTCTTAAACTCACCGACAATTCCAATGTAGTTACCGGTACTGCGGTCGGTTACAAGTGCAGAACGCTCAATGTCATACGGCTTAGTGATTTCATATGCAGGATCTTTGTCGATGGGGTCAAAGTCGAGTGTCAGGCCGAGAGATCGCGCCACGAAATCGAGGTACTGCTTCGCGTCAAAATAGGCAGCACCAGTGCCATTAACGACCTTCTTGTCGTTTGCAGCGTAGACCAGGCTAAAGACTTCATTCTCAATAGGTAGACCTTCGTCGTTAACTCCCTGCCCCTTTATGTGGGTTTTGCCAATCTCAAACAGTGCGAACTGGTCGTATCCAGCACGTATGTTTTGGTAGACCTTAGATGCAAGACTTGGCGTAAGAGTTAGACGGTAGTACTGCAGTTCAGGACTAAGAGCGTTACCGAGCTGGTAGGCCTCGCTAGTGTTCTGCGATGCATCTTCAAGTAACTTGCCCGACACAAAACTGTAGGTAACTATTTCATTGGCTCCAGCTCGTGCTAAGGTGCTACGAAGTGCAGACTTCAGCTCTAACATTGGGTTCTTGGCTGCTGGTGCTGTAGTGCGCATTGGTAGAACTATCGGGAGCTTGTCATAGCCATGTAGACGACCAATTTCTTCGACAATATCTTCCACGATCTCAATATCCTTGCGCCAGAATGGTGGCGTAACAACTAGATTGCCTTCGCTAACTTCCACTAGAAACTCAACGTTAGTCAGCAGTGTCTGCATGTCTTCCGCAGTAAGACTGCTACCGAGTCGTGCGTTAACAAAATCAACACTGACAGCTACTGGCTCGAGGACAAAACTACTTTCCTCAGGTGCAGAATCATACTGCACACCGGCCTTGGCGTTTGTCTGCTCACAGATATCCGCAACCAGCTTCTGGAGAACAATAGCATTTTGTAGCGGAGATTGGCCCTTGTTGAACCGCGTAACGGCGTCAGTAAACAAGCCGTGGCGCATACTCGTGCGGCGAATGGTGTACATGTCGAAGTTAGCACACTCCACGATAATGTTCTTAGTGTTGGCGTCTACTTCTGTGGCTGCGCCGCCCATAACGCCGCCAAGCGCAATAGCTTGCTTGTCGGTAGCTATAACAATATCTTCTGCCGTGAGTGTGATGGTCTTACCGTTAAGTAGGTCTATCTTTTCGCCCTCTACAGCCATTCGAGGGAAGATAACAACGTTTTCTGGATCTTCGCATAACGCTTTAACCTTGTCATAGTCAAAGGCATGAGTAGGCTGTGCGGTGAGGTGCATATAAAAGTTAGTAGCATCCACAATGTTGTTAATAGGCCGACTGCCTAGCCGAGATAACCACGACTGAATCTGCGTTGAACTTGGGCCCATAGTGACACCTTCTACCACCTGGACCATGAAACGAGGTACTTTATGAGTAATATCATTCTTTCCAGTGAGGGTTAAAGTACCTCCAGGCGAGACTGTAGAGACAGCAGATTGGCTGTACCAATCAGGACTAACAAAGGCTTGTCCAGTGATACCAGCGAGTTCTCGGGCAACACCAAGCACACCGAAACAGTCGGGTCGGTGGGTAAACATTTTGTTTTCACAGTCAATAATCACGTCATTAAGGCCAAACAGATTGAGTAGTGATGAGCCAGGAGTTGCCCCGGGATCTGAGATCACGAGGATACCGTCATGGTCTTCGCTAATACCAAGCTCCATAGCACTAGCAAGCATTCCGTTACTGACAATACCACGTAGTTCCCGGGCACCAAGAACAAACGGATCTTTGTCGACTGAACTCGGAACCGTGCTGCCAGGAGGTAACCACGCCACAGTGATCCCAGCTCGTACATTAGGTGCACCACAAACCACTTGAACAAGTCCGTCTGCATTACGGTCTACACCTTGCGCGACACCACCGTCATCTACGAGGCAAACGCTCAGCTTGTCTGCGTCAGGGTGTTTTTCGCATTGCACTACCTTGGCAATAACAACACCCTTGAAACGAGAGGCATAGTCGATAACTTCCTCTACAGCACCGAGTTGGGCGCCAATACGACGCAAGATCTCATCTACACTTACTGCCGTGAAATCAACATTGCTGTATTGGTTTGCTAACTTTAGGGATACTTTCATGAGAACTGCCTTAGGAAATCTAATTTACCTGATTCAAAATGTCGGATGTCTTCAATACCGTACTTCATCATAACGAGTCGTTCGATCCCACCACCCCAAGCAAAGCCCGAGTACTTCACTGGATCAATGCCTGCGGCAGACAAAACGTTTGGGTGAATCATGCCACAGCCAAGAAGCTCCAGCCACATATCTGCTTCAGTGTCACCCTTACGAAGTGCGGCAGGTCGTTCAATGGCAAATTCGAAGCTTGGTTCAGTGAACGGGAAATAGAATGGCTGTAGCTTGGCCTTAAGGTCTTGCCCGAAGTATTCACTCAGAAGAGTGCGTAGTGTAGCGATAAGATTGCCAACGGTAATACCTTCGCCCACAAACACCCCTTCATACTGATAGAACGTATGCTCGTGGGTTACGTCGAGATCTTCGTTGCGGAAGACACGGTCAGGAACAAGAACAGCAATGGGTTCACCTTTTTCGAGGTTACCAGCGTACTTCTTGAGTACTCGGTTCTGCATAGTACTGGTATGTGCCGGAGCAATAAGACCTTCAGTGGTCATAAATGTGTCGTAGTCATCTCGTGCGGGGTGACCCTCGGGGAAGTTGAGTGACTCGAACATATGGTAGTCATCGTCGATTAAACGACTTTGTTCAATAGCAAAGCCCATACGGTAGGCAATGTCGCTCATGTACTCGAGTTCGGTCATAAGAGGGTGTTTGGTGCCAGTTTCTCCTGGAAGCAGTTGTGGCGCTGCAGCGTTTATATCTTGAGGTGCCGTTACATCAATAGGTGCTTGTTTTTCGGCAGATTCATCGGCATCATTCAACCAGCTGTTAATATCGCTCTTTAGAGCATTCAGTTCTTTACCAAACGTAGCTTTTTCTTCGTTTGGCAGGGTGCGTAGTTCTGCATACAGCGCCTCTAGATTCTTGCTGCGCAAGATTGCGCGCTTGTCAGCAAGCTTAGCGAACTCTTTAGTTAGTTGCTCTGACGCACGAACAATAGACGGAATGGTATACGAAGTACTCGACATAATTAGTCATAATTATAACAGATATAGCACCAGAAATTGTATACTGTGTATATGGCTAACTATTCATTCGACATTGTCAGCGATTATGACAAAGCAGAGATCAACAACGTATTCGAACAAACTAAGCGTGAACTAGACGCTCGCTACGACTTTAAGGGCACCTCAGCAGCTATTGACTGGCTCAACAGTGACAAGACTGGGCTGAAGCTCACTGGTGACAGCCAATATCAATTAGATGCGATCATAGAGATCATCCGCAAGAAGCTGGCTACTCGTAACCAGAGTCAGAAATTACTAGACACCAGCAAGGAACCAGTAACCTCCAACCTCAAAACAACCTGGGAAGTTCCGTTCAAGCAAGGTCTTGACCAAGACAAAGCAAAGAAAGTCACCAGCAAGATACGCGACGACTACCCTAAGGCCAAAACTCAAATCCAAGGCCAAGAAGTCAGAATTACTAGTAGCAGCAAAGACGAACTCCAGGCTGTCATGCAACTTCTGCGAGATGCGGACTTTGACTTCCCACTAAGTTTTACAAACTTTAGGTAAGGTAATACATCGTGAAAATAACATTCTTTGCCCATAGCACTACAACAGATAACGAACTACATAAAGCAACCGGCTGGCTACAAGGTGAGTTATCTGAAAAGGGTATCGAGCAAGCCAAAGCTCTTCCTGGACTCATCTCTGACGACAGCTTCGTCGTAGTCTTTAGCTCAGACCTGAAACGGGCCATCGACTCCGCAACCCTTGGTTTTGGCAAGACTCACAAGCTACGTACAGACGAGCGGCTCCGCGAAGCTAACTACGGCGACCTCGATGGCACCGACAAAAGCTTTAAGAACGACATGACTCAGTTCATCGACACGCCATATCCCAATGGTGAAAGCTACAAAGACACCGAAGCCCGACTCCACTCCTTCTTAGAAGACGTCAAGAAAGAGTTTGGTGACCAGCATATAGCTATCATTGGACACGAGGCCACCCAGTTAGCCATTGAGGTTATTTGCAATAACAAAACGTGGCAACAGGTTATTGCAGAGAACTGGCGACCACAAGGAAAGTGGCAGCCAGGCTGGACCTATAGTTTTTAGGCTACTAAGGCCTTGTTTATACCATTTCGGTGAACCACCTCAAGCATAAGCACGCTATACTATATACATGCAGACCAACAGTGATGTGACTCAAGAAGTAATTGAGGTACTGAAACAAAACGATAAAACCCTCTTTACCCTTCCAGCTGATGGCCTGTACCCCCATCAATGGCTCTGGGATAGTTGTTTTGTAGCTATTGGGCTCAGGCACTTAGACATAGACCGGGCTCAGACAGAACTCAAGAGCTTGCTTCGTGGGCAATGGAGTAATGGCATGCTCCCCCATATGATATTCAATAACTCAATGTTGTATGCTCAGGATCGTAACATCTGGCGCAGCCAGTTATCTCCGTACGCACCTGATACCGTTAGTACTTCTGGTATAACGCAACCTCCAGTGCTTGCAGAAGCTGTGATCCAAGTGGGCAAGAAGTTAAAAAAACCAGAACGCCGTACGTGGTACCTAACAATGCTACCTGCCCTGATCGCCTACCACCAATGGCTGTATACCGAACGAGACCCGAGGGACTCAGGGCTTGTCCTGCAGGTGCATCCCCACGAAACAGGCTTGGATAGTACACCGCCCTGGATAGATCAGCTGCACCGTCACCACAAACCGTGGTGGGCCAGTTTCCTTGAAAGCACTAAGCTTATTAATACCGTCAGCCTGTTCCGCCGTGATACTCGTCACGTACCACCAGGTCAACGAATGAGTAACCTCGACGCACTACTCTATTACGACGTTATCCGGAAGCTCCGAAACAAACATTATGACATCCACAAGATTCTCCGTAAGTCATCTTTTGCGATTCAAGACCTGACCTACAACAGTATCTTCATACGAGCCAATGGGTGTTTGGTGGAAATGGCTGAACTCGTAAATGCTGAGCTACCAGAAGAGCTGGTAAGCAATATGCAGAAAACCCGACAAGTATTCGAACAGCTCTGGGATGGGTATAGTAGTCAATACTACTCACGTAACCAACGTACCAACAAGTTAATTCGAGAACCAAGTATCGCTACCCTTATGCCCCTCTATGCCGGACACATTACCAAAGAACGAGCAGAACAGTTAGTTAGTCTACTCCACGACCAGGAGGTCTTTGGTACGAACTATCCTGTCGCTAGTGTGCCACTAACATCTAAGTACTTTAAACCCATGAGCTACTGGCAAGGCCCGACCTGGATTAATACCAATTGGCTCATTGTCCAGGGCCTAGAGCGGTATGGATATAAAAAAGAGGCGGAGATTATCCGCCTCAAGTCTATCGAACTTGTTCGCCAGCATGGTAGCTATGAATATTTCTCGCCCATAGATGGCTCACCGGCAGGAGCCAAGAACTTTAGCTGGACGGCTGCTCTCGTGCTCGACTTTATTAAGAAATAGGATTAAAAGTCGTCTTAGCTAGCAACATTGTCGTAGACAAAGTCCACCGCTGCTTGCATGATTTCGGTTGGATTACGTCGTAGCTGTTCTTCCCAAAATTGGTAAGCCTTACCCTTGGGTAGGTGAGAACAATATACATTAACAAAACGTTCACGGTACTTAAATAACATGCCAGCACGGTAATGTGCTAGTTCTGGATCACTAGCATGCAAAGCAGATACCTCTTCAAGTGCTTTTTTAGTTAGGTGGCGACTACCACCAACACGAATATTAGTATCAACAAGCAGTAAGCTTTTGAGCGAGCGGTCTTTGTCTGCTTCATCCAATTGTTCAAAGTATTCAGTTGGATTAAACACCGTCGGTACTTCTACGATACCTGCAGTCCGTAGAATATGTTTAGCTATTGGTGAGTAGTCAGCGTTGTCATTCTCGACACTCCGTACTATATAGCTGTCTCGTACATCCATTCGGATAAGCTCAGGCCCATCAACGAGCCATTCCTGCCATATCTCTTCTGCCCGTTCTTCAGTCTCGGGATGATCTTTGTCACCTTCAATTTGTATCTTGAATACAGCACCATATTTAGCTAAATCAACAGCACGTTCATCAAAAGTAGGGTCGTGTTGGTGCAGGCGCTTAGCATCCGCTTCCGCCATATCCCATACTCGTGGATCCTGAGAATCATTATCTCCGATTAAAGAAGCAGTCTCAAGGCGCAGCAAATCAATGCGAGCTTGTTCTAGGTGATCAAGCTCAGCGCGTGTTTCAGCTTCGAGCCACCAGGATGAGCCGTTTTCAGGTGGTTGATATGGGCGAAAACTATCAGACATAAGCACATATTTTAACACGCTTATGAATAAGAGTCAATACACTTCACCTCAGTTGCGACTATTAGTCTATGAGGCTAACTTGTGTCTCTTCAGCCGTCGCTTCTACTTTGTCCGCTAGTTGCTGAACTTTACCAAGCTTACGCTCAATAGTCCGGCTCTTGGTACTGGCACTGTCTATGGTCTTTGTAGCCTGTACCAACTTCTCTCTTGTTTTATCTAACAGATCCCCAAACTTACCAAACTCACCCTTAATGCCTGTTAGTAACTCCCATACCTGGCCGGTCTGCTCGGCAATAGCTAGTGTCCTAAAGCCTAATTGGTAGCTGTTTAAGATAGCAGCGATAGTGGTTGGACCCGCAATGGTTACTCGGTAGTTAGTCTGCAGCATCTCAAATAGGCCTGGCTCCCTAAGGATCTCAGCAAACATACCTTCTGTTGGGACGTAGAGTACGGCAAAGTCAGTAGTACGAGGGGGGACAATATACTTAGTCTTAATTGACTTAGCTTCTATCTTAACCCTGTTAACCATGGCTTTCTGGGCGCTCGCAGCTACATCTAGTTCGCCCTTCTCCTGCGCTACCACTAATCGTTGGTAATCTTCCAATGGGAACTTAGCGTCTATAGGGAGGTATATAAAGCCTTTATCCGAGCTCTTATCTGGTAGCTTGATAGCAAAGTCGACGACGTCAGCAGTTTTTGGATTAACTCGAACCTGTTTGTCGTAGTGGTCCTTAATAAAGACTTGTTCAAGCAAGCTCTCCAGCTGTACTTCACCCCATGTACCCCTGGTCTTTACATTGGTTAGCACTCGCTTGAAGTCACTAACATCACTAGCCAGGTTTTGCATTTCACCCAGTCCTTTATGTACTAGTTCTAGTCGTTCACTAACCATCTTAAAGCTTTGGCTGAGACGCTTTTCTAGCGTACTCTGGAGCTTTTCATCTACGGTGTGGCGCATCTTCTCCAGCTTCTCAGCATTGTCTTTCTGGAGGCTTTCCAGACGTGTCTCTACGGTTTTCCGTATAGCTTCGAGCTTCTCGTCGTTTTTGTCCCGTAGTTGCTCCAGACGTTTCTCTAAGCCGTCTCTACTTTGTGTCAGGCCACTGGTCAGTTCCTGACGGAGATCTTTGTTAGCTGCAGCAAACTCTTTACGGTTTCGCATAAACTCGTCTCGCATAGCTCCGTCCAGACCGCCACCTTGTTTACGCACAATAAGATAGCCAAGAAGACCGGCATTAATAAGTCCCAAAATAACCGCAAGTATTACCATATCTCTAGTATACCTTGTTACTGGAACTAGTGTGCATGTGTGTGGTCTGCTTCTGAGTGCTGTGCATCTTCTTGCAACATGGAGTTGTGATCATGTCCGGCTTGACCGTGCGGGATGCCATTGGCATCTATGTGAATATATGTGTCAGAAGTAGTTGGAGCAGTATCTTCGTGCCCGTGGTCTAAGTAGTTATGAGCCAGCTGGATGGAAATAGCTACTAGAGCTGCGCCAAGCAGCATGAGCAGTGGCTGTAGCTCAAACAAACGCTTGTTGTTAGCCTTCTCATGAATCGTCGGGATAATGTCGCTCATGGCGATGTACAGCAAGAATCCAGCGCTAATACCAAGCAGCACACCGACTGGGAGGTCACTTGTTTTGCCGAGGGCAAAGGTACCGACTGCAACGGCAGTAGTCGCAAGAGAACTAATAACATTTACGAGCAACACTTTACGTCGGCGCATGCCTTTACTAAGCAGCAGTCCAAAATCACCAATTTCTTGGGGTATTTCGTGAGCCGCAATAGCAATGGTAGTAACAATACCAGTCGGCACACTAATTAAGAACGCTGCAGCAATAGCAATACCATCTAATGCGTTGTGAACCGTATCACCGATAACTACTAAAGCCGTAGAAGGGTCGTGCTTTTCGTGCTGATGATGGTGGTGAAACCAGTGTAGGAATCGTTCTGCAAAGAAAAACAGGAGTACTCCAATAAGTGTGGAGGCGAGCACGCGGTCCGCAGTTGACTCCTCTAACCCGTCTTTAAGGAGATCTAGGAATACCGCAGCAAGCAGTGCCCCAGCTGCAAACGGCATACCATAGTCTGCCAGGGTTTTAGCGAGCTTTTTGTTACTGAGCATGAGAATGCCCCCAATAAGTGAGAACAGTCCACCGATGAGTGAATAGAATATAACGATTGAATAATTAGCCATATCTAAAGCCTAGTGACATCTGATTATTATTACAACTTTGTCGCAGTTTATTAATATTTATGCAACATTTGAATTCTTAGTTAAATAAATATACTTATGGTTATCAGATAATTCTCTTCTATACTTACCTTCTATGAAGGAAATTCAGCTTGTCGGTGTCAATCACGGGGTAAGTGTTAGGTCGATGTTTGGTACTGAAACGCTTCATGAAGTCCATCCTCCTGAAGATCTTGTTGAAACACTTGAACTCGGCAGAGGTACTAGCGTGGCCGTTGAAGCCGTACCCGGGCACGAACTTGTAACAGGCATTCCTCAGGAGCGAGACGATATGTCGGGTGATGAATATAGCCAAGCTTTTGTCGTGGCACAAGGACAACACTTCTTTGGTGCAGTATCGCGAATGCTAACTGCTGCTGGCTGTAATGTTCAAGGTATAGACGATCAGAATCTGCGACTTAATGTATATCCAAAACACCTTGCGCTAATAGACAGCGCTTCAGTACTAGCGTACATGCATGGTGACATGATGTTTGCACCTCGTATTGAGCATAGATTGGCCTTTTCGCGCGCATTCATAGGACATATGGACTCTTCTATTCGTGAGGATAGGATGTTCGGATTCCTAAGTAAGGGTAATTTCGATACTGCAGTAGTAAGCCAAGCGCATGCAGATACACTTGCAGCCAGCCCAGAACTTCAGGCGCGCCTTGGACTAAGAGTGGCTGAGTATTTGCGAGTGGAACCACTGCATAACGGCTATCCCATTACGGATGACAATGCACCCACAAGCATTACGAGTCAGAAGCTTCCTAGTCAACTCTACGCACCCGATCCCTATGAAGTAGCTATGGATGCACATGGACACGCCATAACACGCGAGCGTTACCGACGAAGATATAATGCGTTTAGCATTGGTCGTGTACTTGGTAGGAGAGAAATGTCTCCTGACTACCTGGGTAGGTTCTATATCACAGGACCAGCTGAGAAAAGTTTATTTGAGCTTCATGTAGAGGATCGTGCAGGCTCTGAGTTTACAGGCACTATCTACGACATCTTAGGAACGGCAACGGCTGAGGGCGAAATAACCCCTGACGGACTAGAATTTAGAAAAGTATATGATAAAACTACCGTGCTAGAGAGGAATATCGTTCCGCTCAATTACCGAGGGACTATCAATCCAGATACCGGAACGGTCCTAGGTAGATATGCAGGGGATCGAGACAAGATTGAATGGGGGATGTGCTTTGTTATGAGGCCATATGACAGGCATGCAATTCACCAACTCAACAGGCAAGCCGTAATCTACGACCGAGAATAGTAACTTGAATTAAAGGAACCCCGCACTCGGTACAGGGTTCGCGGGAAGCCTCACACTTCCTCATTTAGCTTAAGCCTATGCGCTTATGTTTGCAAGCATAATTTTAGGCAATTTTCTCCCAAGGAAGGTCCTTCTTACCGAAGTGACCATAGGCACTGGTTGCTTGGTATATAGGGCGTCGTAGGTCTAACTTTTCGATGATGCCACCGACACTAGTATCGATT
>ERZ650304.359-NODE-359-length-26005-cov-4.902081_pt1 | contig 26005 bp, 22 predicted proteins | sample MGYA00376240_ERZ650304 | MGnify/ENA primary metagenome ERZ650304 (study PRJEB26733, sample SAMN07839271) | wastewater metagenome | biome: small river; feature: stream; material: water | place: USA: North Carolina | collected 2016-03-01 ... | reverse complement strand
TTCATTATCGTTGACAAGGCTCCCCATTGAGATGAATAATAATTGACATACATACATTGTACGCATACACTCAAAGTAATACTAGATTAATCGGAATACCTAACATGGCTTCACCTGTAGAAGGGCCTGATCCTCAATTGCCTCTCGACTCACGTTTTGAGGCACACGCTCAGTTAGAGCAGATCAATAACGAGTTTGTTATGGCGAAAATCGCATTCGACGGGTGCTGTCGAGTTGGTAAGGGTGAGCAGCTACAGCGCTTAGATGCCTATTTGACGTCAAGAGGCGTGCCTACGATGGTATTAAAAGGAGATGGTACCCGTTTGGGTGCGGGAGAGGCTTGGCATGATCTTGGCTCTCGATCCTGGACTCAGGTTCATGACTATTTTGCAGGGCTACACCCGCCTCTTGTGGAGTGGGATCGTGCGGCATATGATTTAGCACGTGAGAATCAAGCTTGGCTTACTGCACTTGGTCGCATAGCGGTAGTGTCCAGGAGTCGATTTTCTGCTGCCATATTCGATAGATCGATAATTTCAAGGGCAACGCTTGCATTGGAGCGCGAACAGTTAGCAGAAGGGCAGACACTGACAGCAGACCAGATGTATCCACCGAGTATACAGTTTGAAGCCCCCGTGAGTTATTGGGATACTACTCCAGATATTCTTTTTAACCTATCGGCGCCACAAGAAGCCTTACTGGAACGTATAAGCCCCAGCGACTACGACAGGGCATTTCGTGTACGTGCCGTCAAAGATTACTATAAGTACTTTATGCGGGCAAAAGATGTCTTACCCGAAGGTACTGCTACAAAAATCGTTGAGCTGGATGGCTTAATGCCATTGGATGAGTTGTCAGAGATTGTTGTTGCTGAGCTTGAGGCTCAATACCCCGAAATGGTCCAGTTGCGGGAAGTTCAGCCAATGTACACACAATACACTTCTAACGAACCACATGAGAAGTAGAAAACTATATGACAAGCAAGCCACAACAGATTAATGTAGCCCTTGTCGGACTTGGTCCACATGCAAGGCGTATCTACTACCCATTCCTCGCCTCATTACATGAAGAAGGAAAGCTGTCTATTAAATTGGTGGTGGACCTAGAAAACAAGAAGGACACCATACGTGAATACTTACATGGACAGCCGGCTCAGCCTGATAAGATACTTTTGCTTAACACAAAGGAGCAGATTCATCCCCTCAAGACTGATCCAGAATTTGACCGACTGCTTGACGAGCTAAACATAACGCACGTTATTATTTCCAGCGAACCGAAATCCCATAAAGCATACCTGACAACCTGCATTAAAAAGAGTCTGGCGGTCCTGGTCGATAAACCCATTACTTCTCCTGCGGGACTTATGTCTTCTAGCATAGATCAAGTACGTAAGGCTTCGAATCAAATAGTTAGTGATGTAACTGAACTGATAAATTTAAGCAAACAGTATCCTGCATCACGCGTTCTAGTTCAGGCCCAGCGACGTAACCACGAAGGTTACAGCCAGGTGCTTAAGTGCCTGAACGACGTTGTTGCTGAGTACGGTGTGCCGATAACCTACATCAATATTCATCATTCGGATGGTATGTGGAATATGCCCGACGAGTACTTTAGTAGAGAGAACCATCCGTATAAGTACGGCTATGGGAAACTCATGCATTCCGGATACCATTTTGTAGATTTACTAACGAGGATAGAGGGAATCAATCGGCAACTAACAACGAAGCGTCCGGACAGTGTTTCCGTTTTTAATCAATTCCTGAGACCAATTGACCATATTTCGCTTGTACAGCCAAAAGATTACGAGACGTTGTTTAGTGAAAAGGGCTTTGCTCAGTATTCTCAAAAAAAGTCATTGGACGTTATGTCGACATTCGGAGAGCTAGACAACTACAGTCAGATACAGTTCTCTAAAGGAGATAAAGTTGTTACTACTGCCCAGATGTCTCTTATGCAATCAGGCTTTTCACAGCGTTCTTGGACAGAACTGCCTAAAGATACGTACAAAAGTAACGGCAGGGTACGCCACGAATCAGTCAATATTCATGTTGGTCCCTTGCTGAATCTTCAAGTGCACTCATATCAAGAATCACAAGAACACGAGTATACTCAAGATAAGCAGTCAGTCGGCGGGAAAGATCATTTTGATATCTATATTTTTAGAAACTCGAATCTGTTAGGGGGGAAGCCCTTCGAGCTCATTAAATTTGGCGATAGACACGCAGCTAACCATAGGAAGAGCAAAGGTTACCTCGGGCATAACGAACACGCACGCCTACGCACGCTAAGAGAATTGCTCGGCAATAGTGTGTCGGAGTCAGAATTAAGCTCTCATTTAGTAAGTGTATCTCTGACGGCTGCTATTTGTTACAATCAGGGCTTACAGCAACAGGGATTAGTACCCTACAGTAAGTACACTATGAGTCAGCTAAGAAAAGGGTTAAAGATTGATGCGTGATAATATGATGGGCGTGAATGTCAGTGTGATAATACTGGGCAACGATAATACTTTCTTGCTAATTAAGCGCGCAGCTGATGAAGAGGTTTTTCCTGGGTATTGGGGTATCCCTGGTGGTACTGTTGAGAAAGATGATGAGAGACTAGAGGCTGCCTTGGAGCGTGAGTGTATGGAAGAGGTTGGCATAGAAATTACCGACCTCAAGCCCCTGACGAATGATATTGTAGTAAGAGGAGAGAAATGCGTACTTTATGTCGTTTACACCGCGAAGCTTTACAGGGGGGAGCCTATGGCTAAGGATGGCACGGCGCTAGTTGCTTGGAAGGATATTGATGAAGCATTAAGCCTGCAATTGACACCAAAAACAGGTGATTTGTTACTAAAAGCTAATAAGGAGAGACGATGAAAAATCTTGCACCCGACCTAGTACGACAGCGAGTTATTATTGAAGGAACAACCAAAGAGATTGTCCAGCCAGAACAGATTAAGGAGTATCTAGATGCACTTGCTGAAGTAACTGGTATGGAGAAACTCTCAGGCCCCTATGCTTATTCGGCGCATGACATGGGTTTTGGGGGCTGGATACACTGGAAGAGCTCGGGGGCGGCTTTTTATTCATACCCGACTGACTTGCCGCTTTTTACGGTGGACTGCTATACCTGTAAGCCCTTTTCTGTTAGTGAAGCAGGTGAGTTTACTAAGAAGTTCTTTGATGCTGTAGAAATCGTGTGGAAGGAAGTTACGATCTAGTCCCAGTGTTTAACTGGCGAAAAACAGTCAAAATCGCTACAGTAGTATCTATAAACGTAAGCAGAACTAGCAAAGGGCGATTTGGGTGGCGGAAGAACAAACAAAGAAAAGCTTAAAAAACAGGGCATTTACAACCAAACGAAAGCGGCTAGAACAAGATCTTGAGCACGTTACTCAAGAGATGTACCGTAAAAACCTGGAGTTGGTTAGTACAAACCGTACATTGTCTCTGTTGCGTGCCATAGATACCATTGTGCTGGAGAGCCAGGCTTCTCTAAAACAGCTGAGCCAACAGATTGCCGACGCTGTCACCGCAAACAGTAACTTCCCCCACGTAGCTATATTCTCTAAGCAGGTAAACAGATTCGATCTGTCGTTAGTAGGCCGCAGTAGTGGAGGACAGGAAAGCACTGAAATTCCTGCCGAAACTGTGGAAGCAGAGGAACCTAAGGATCTCGATATTGCTAAAAATGTCCCTTCTGTGGCCCCCGTAGAGCCCCCAGAGCCGGTTTTACCTCCAATACCGTCACTTATCCTAGATGTAGACAGTGCTTGGCTTAAGGGCTCTCAACGTGAACTAAAGCTGAGCCTGCTATCTGACCAGCCTGATTTACACCAGATCGGCATGACTGCAACAGATCTGAAAGAGCTCTTTGAAGCACCGCTCAAGGGCTTATATATCGTAAAACTCCATGCAAGGCAGCTACTAGTAGGTGTTATGGTCATTGGCTACACCAACGCCATTAGTACTCTTACGGAAGATGAAACTAATCTGGTAGGGCGTTTAAGTGACGCTGTAGGTGTTGCTATAGATAACCGCCTACTGTTTGAGGAGAACCAACAAGTACTTAAGAAGCTCCAAAAGACCAATGAGAAACTCCGCGCCCTTGATGAAGCCAAAGATGAATTCATTAGCATGGCATCTCACCAGCTCCGAACTCCACTGACCTCTGTTAAAGGGTATGTAAGTATGGTTATCGAAGGCGACGCCGGCAAACTGAATAAGCAGCAACGTGATCTGTTAGGACAGGCATTTGCCAGTTCCCAGAGCATGGTCTACCTCATTGCTGACCTCTTAAACGTATCCAGACTCCGAACTGGTAAGTTTGTGATCGAAAACAAACCCACTCAGCTAGCAGATGTGGTCCAAACAGAGATGGATCAGCTTAAAGAGACGGCAAGAACCAAGGGCCAAACCCTTACGTATACCAAACCAAAGAAGTTCCCACTCCTTCTGTTGGACGAAACCAAAGTGCGACAGGTTATTATGAACTTTACAGATAACGCCCTGCATTACACGCAGAACGACGGGCATATCCAGGTTGCTTTAAAAGACGTCGGTAACAGCATAGAATTTACCGTAGTAGATGACGGTCTAGGCGTACCTAAAGAGGAGCAGCCACATCTGTTCTCTAAGTTCTTCCGAGCAGATAATGCTAAGAAGGCTCGACCAGATGGCACTGGCCTCGGCTTGTTTATGGCTAAGAAGGTTATTATCGCTCAAGGTGGGGCTATTATCTTCAAGAGTGAAGAAGGCAAGGGTAGTACCTTCGGATTTACCTTCCCTAAGGCTAAAATGCTGGCGCCTAAGAAGTAGAATTCCGGTATAAGAAATCTTACATTGTTCTCTTTCTAGTGAATGGTAATTTACTACTGTAATTGCGGTAAGGTGTATTACGCTTGTGCTTAGTTAAGAAACATGTCAAAAAGTATTGACATAAGCATATGCTTGTGGTAAAGTAGAACACATTGAAAAGGTGGGCTACCTTGAGAGGGGTAGTCTGGAGTAACCAGGGGAATATCCCCAAGGAGATTCAAGATATGGCAGAGCCAATGATCGGGAAGGAACAAGCAGAAGTAGCTGGATTTGGAATGCAAGCAGCCGCTGTTGCTGACCACGCCAATAAAGGCAATAACAATAAGATGAACTATATGGGTGCATCTGTTGAAGCTATGATTAGCGACGGAACACACATTGAACCTACCGTAGCTCCTGTAGCTATTGAAGATCAGGCCCCAGCAGCACCTGTTGAAGCTGTTGTAATTCCTTGGACAACTCGTGTACGTAGAAGCATCGCTGTCGGTACATTGGCTGTTACCCCTATCGCTCTCCTTGCAGCTTGTACAGACACTTCTGCTGGTATCGAAACGTCCGCTCCTATACGGAATGGCGGGGCTATTGGTATGAAGGCTGGTACCCAAGATCCAAATACAAAGAAGACCACGACTACAGAAGCGCCTACGACTACTGTTCTAGGTGAGGGTGTTACTGAAGTGATTGCAAAATCTATCATTGAGCACACAGAAGGAATGGATGGTGACGACGTTAAGGTTGGACCAGACGTAGACTTTAATGCTAACCCTCAAGAATCAGGCTCATCTGCATTTAACACTGACAAGAAAGTTGGTGATGGTGATGGTGTTCTAGAAAATACTGATGAAATCCGAGAAATGCTTGAAGGTGGTACACCTAAGACTGACGAAGCTCGAGCACGTGTTATCGCAGCTTTCGAAAAAGCCGGCAAAATGGATCGTGTGTACGAAGCTCTAAGTGGCGCTTGCTACATTCCTATCGCATTCACTACTGATGATGGCAATCCAAACACTAAAGATGGTGCTAACATCGTCGGTACTACCTACTACAAGGACGGCAAGTCTATTAAGCTCATGGAAGACCGATTCGTAGCCTCAGGTGACATTATCTGGATCTGCGTACTTCCAGCCCGAAACGACCAAGAGCAGACCGAAGTGCTTTGGGACGCATCACTACGTGCTGACTGTTGGAACGCCGAAGTTGATAAGGTCAAGAAATACGTTCCTGGTGCAAAAGTACCACCAGCTATTACAATGCCTCCTCAAAAGGGTGAGAAGGTAAAGTACAGCGATGGAATCCGACCATACAACCCTAATGACCCATTCGGCCAGGCTCCTTTAGTCCCTGACGTTGCCGGCGAAGGCCCAGCTGAGCAGAAGCCTGATAAGACTACTGGTACTATCGCCACTGAGACAACCGTAAAGACCAATACGACTACAACTAGTATTCCTGCTCCAGCAACAACAATTGGTCGAGGTCCAGCTACTACAGCGGCACCTGCACCAACTGAAGCGCCTGCAACTACTATCATGGCTGCACCTAGCGTTGAGACTACTGTTCCTCCGGCTACTATCCCAGCGCCTCCAGGGTATAAGAAAGGTAATAAATAAGGATAATTGCAATGAAACTATTTAGCAAAATCAAGAAGACCGTGAGCCAAGCTCCAAAGAAGCTGCTAGTATTCCTAGCTCTTGCTATCCTATCTGTCCTAACTTTTGGTGTTGTTAAGGCTGAGTTCTATCCAGACCGTCCAGTGTATGACTACAACCGTATGCCACTAAATGGCAAAGATTGTCAGCCAGCTGACGATGCTGCAGGTAACCGATGTGGTTCAATGAATGGTCCTGTATTTAACTCATTCGTTAACGCCCCAGGTACTGGTGACGAACGTGCTTTTGCCGACGCACGTAAGACTGACGGCACTACTACTTACCAGAACGTTGTTACCGACGTAACTAACGGTAGTAAAGAAGTAATCGTACGTATGTACGTTCACAACAATGCAAACACCGGTACTAACGCTTCAGGCAAGGGTATCGCTAAAGATACTAAGGTTCGTGTACTTGTACCAACTGGTGAAACTCAGAGCCTACGAACTCGTAGCTATATCTCTGCTAGCAATGCTGGTACTGTAGAAGATACTGTTGACTACACCAGTGACACTCAGGCTTTCCGTCTAGAGTACATCCCCGGTTCAGCTAAGATCTTTAGCAACGGCCCGGTAAACGGCGCAACTCTTAGTGACAGTATTGTTACAACTGGTGCTCCTATCGGCTACAACGCACTGAACGGTGACCTCCCTGGCTGTTTCGAATACGAAGCAACTGTTGAAGTTCGACTTCGAGTACTTGTTCGTGAAAATCCAACCTTGAAATTCACTAAACAAGTTCGTATGGCCGGTACTAAGGAATGGAAAAAAGAAGTTGCCGCTAAGCCTGGTGACAAAGTTGAATGGCTTCTTACAACTGTAAGCGGCGGTACTGGCGTCAGCAAGGGCATTACTGTCCGTGACGTTGCAGCTCCTAACACACAGCTCGTAAGTGGCTCTGTAAAGTGGATTGATGTTAACCAGAACGCTACCCAGAATGACACATCACTATTTAGTGGTCCTGGCGGTGGTATTAACTTCGGTAACTACGATGTGAACGGTGGATTCTACGTAATGTACGCAAGCACAGTTAAGGGTGACTTTAGCGAGTGTGAAGTACGTGTTCGTAACCTTGCATACGTTCGATCTGAGCGACAGGGTGAAATCGGTGATGACGCTGATGTGATCATCAAGAAAGATAACTGTAACCCCCCAACACCTAAGAACCCTGGTGTCAGTATCGACAAGAAGGTTGACGGTGTAGAGCGAAAGACCGTAAACGTTAACCAAGAATTTACTTACCAACTAGTTGTTAAGAACACTGGTGATGTAGACCTCAAGAACGTTAAGGTGAGCGACAACGCTCCTGCAAACGTACAGTTCTTGAGCACTGACAAAGGTTCTGTAGCTGGCAACAAGCTTACCTACACAATTCCTGCCTTCGCTATTGGCGCCTCTGAGAGCATCAACATCAAGGCTAAGGTAATCGCTGAGGTTGCTGGTGACATCGTTAACACTGCATGTGTAAACGCTCCAGAAGTTAACCCTAACAACCCTAACGACGAAGATGACTGTGACGACGCTACGGTTAACGTACCTACTCCAGAATATCGTTGTGACCTGTTGACTACCTCTAAGATTGGTGACAACAAGTACCGATTTACAACTACTTACACTGCTCGTAACGGTGCAACCTTCAAGAATGTGAAGTACACATACGGCGATGGCACTGGCGTAACTACTGGTTCTGCAACTGCTGAACACACCTACGCTAAGGACGGTACTTACAAGATCAACGCTACAGTTACCTTTACAGTAAACGGCGTAGAGAAGACTGCTACCGCTCCTGCTTGTAACACAGAGATCGAAATTGCTCCTAAGGTTACTCCTAAGTACGACTGTGATCTACTTACTGTAGAGAAGATTGCAGATCGTCAGTACCGCTACACTGTTAAGTTCACTGCAAACAATGGCGCAAACTACAAGTTCGCTACCATCGACTTCGGTGACGGCAGCGCTAAGTTCATGACTAACGGTACAACCGCTACTCATACTTACAGCAAAGATGGTACATTCGTAACCCGTGCAGTAATCACCTTCACCGTAGACGGTGAGAACAAGACGGTAGATAGCGATAAGTGTGCAGCTCCAGTGACTCTAACCAGCACTCCTGTAACACCTCCTACTACACCAACTGTTCTTCCAAACACTGGTGCAGGCAACATCTTCGGTATCTTCGCAGCAACTAGCTTAGTCGGCGCAATGCTCCACAAGCTATACTTTGCTCGCAAAGAAGCCTAAGTTGCCTGCTTAGCAAGAATGTGCTAAGCTAGAGCGGAAAAGACGGATCGTGACTGACCGCTCCAAATGAAAAGACTCCCAATCGGGAGTCTTTTTTGTTAGTAAATGTTAGTATGAGCTAGTTTTGCTCACTCTCCATTTTTGGCGGATTATCTACTTGTGCCTGTAGTTCTTGCTGAGCTTTCTCTGCCGTAGCTTGGTCGCTTACGGGCTCCTCAACACCTGCCTCTCGTTCCTTCTTGAGGCTCTCAAACTCTTGTTGGTTTGTTATGGGTTTGTCTTCAGCGACAGCTGGTCTAGTGGAGTCCTTCTTGGTGAATAAGTAGCCGGCACCTGCAATAGCTGCTACAACAACGATGATTATGAGTAATTTTCTTTGACGCATTGCTACTCCTTATTGAAGCTTAAATTGAATTTGTTTGTAGTTGAGGCCGGGTACAAGACGGTTGATCACTACGATTGGATCTCCTGCTGGCAGTATGCTAGATGCAATAAGCTGCTTCAGGAAGGTGTTACTCTTGTCGGCAAGGTTTGTTGAGACCTTGTGAGCCTGTAGGATAGCACTCCGTGCTGATTCACATTGGTCGCTTACGACCGCGTTCTTAGAGGCTTGTATTTGTGCTCGGAGGATTGTGTACTGAACCTTAATACTTTGTGATTGCTCGATGAGTGATTGACCACCACTCGTATCAGGGCGCTTTACCGTAATGACGAAGAATTTGTTAAGGGCATTGGCGATGTTATTTGTGTAATCTTCAACGGACTTAATATCGCCGAGTACGGTTGCCTTATTACAGCTAGGGGTCTTTGGTGCTTCGACAACTACGGGGCTGCCGCCTCCACCACCGCCCTTGCTTCCGGCAGTAGGCTCAACAACGGGAGTTACAACTTTCTGGCCAGGGCCTTGGGATTTCTCCTCTTTCTTTGGTGGTGTCGTATTTGTCTTGGCTGGATCAGTTGGAGCAGGTGTCTGTGGGGCCTGAGGCGCAGGAGTTGTGGCGCCTGGTGCAGGTCGGTTTGGTGGCAATGCTGCTGGATAACCTGCTGCGAGTGCGTCCCATATTTCTTTAGTTACGATCCCACTAAAGGTCTGTACGTTGACGCCCTTTTGTTGCAGGGAGACAACAAATACCTTGGTGTAGTCGCTTGTTGTGTTGTCGAACGTATTATTATTGGCGTCGAGCAGGTTAGTACCGCCAGTAACGCTTACGAACTTGTTGAGCACGCCCTTATGTTGCTGTACACAAGCTCCAACGTCGCCAACCTTAAGGTTCTGATTTGCACAGTCAGTATCCTTAGCTGGTATAGCTGCAGATACGGGTACTGGTGGGAAGTATGAACCTGGGTATGCGTAGAAGTTAACACCTCCGTCTGTATATGAACCATCTGTTTGGTTAACAAAATAGTTCAGGGCGTTTTGGTTGTCAACATATAGTGTCATGAACCAAAGTGGTTTACGCACTACACGGTAGATAGGCACGGTGCCTGGCTGACTGCCATCAGGCCATCCATAGCCAACGATTCCTTCACGGCCGTTGCCTGGGTCTGCAGCAATACGATTATATTCATCACTTCCTTCTAGTACGATGAAGTGAGCGGTAATAGATGCGTTAAAGAATCGAACTAATGGTCGGGCGCCATTCTGTGGGAAGTTCGGTGCTCTAAATGCTACTCCCCAGTCTGTCCAGCCATCTCTGCCATGCAGGACTTGGACTTCATCGCCCAGGCTAACTACTGAATCAGCTCCGTCGGGGCTAGAACCCTGGTTGACGTCGCATATACCACCACCCTCTACTGCAGAACAGTTGTTAGGGGCTGCGCCTACGAAGAATATGAAGTACGCACCAATAAGTGCGACTGCCAATGCACCGCCAATTGCTATTCCTTTACGTTTTTTCGAACTAAAGAAATCCTTTAGGGAGATCTTTTTTTGAATACCTTGTTTTGTTTTTGGTTTAGCACTTAATGCAAATGCCATATACATCATCCTTATGGTTATTGTTAAGTAGAGTATCTCATGGGGTACAAATGGAGTCAATCATGCCTATGCACAGAAAACTTAAGACTTACTGAAGGCTCTTTTTGTAATGTTTAAGTTTCCTGCAGGTTGGAGTGCGACAGAGATCTACTGACTTTCAGTCTCATCTCCTACAAGCTGTACATTAAACACTTCAGTTTTCCATTTTCCATCTTCTTTCACGAGTTTTGCAATGAAGGGTATCGCTTCTTTATTGTCGCCAATAAAGAACTCCCCGGTAACACCTGCAGATTTAGTCGTGTCATTGATGGCGATGGCTTTTGTCTTAACTTTGACCTTGTCCTCATCACTATTTTGTTTAGTATTTTCAACAAATAACTTGTAATCGTCTGATGTCTTTAATGCTTTTGAGGCAAGGGCGTCTATTTCGGTTTGTTTTACGCCCTTCTTGTAAGAGACGGCAGCAAATTTTGCTACGGCGCTCTTTACTTGCGCTTCTGGCCCCCAGGTGTTGACATAGAGCTGACGGCCACCGACAGCCAGGGCAGCGGCCACAATAGCCAAGATTAGTATGGATCTGGTTCTTTTACTGATAGTGATACTCATTGTTTGGTTGCTCCCTGTTGAATGCTAGATTAATTTGTGCCGTATGATAGGTTTGTTGCTCGAGGAGAGGCGACTGCATTGAATAGTGTAGTTACGTCCAATGTGTATACCCGTAACTCCTTCGCTGTGGTTGCTTTGTTCTCTCGGGTCACACAGGCGTTATTGGTATAGGTCCAGAAAGTTGCATTATTTGAGCCTGGGTAGAGGGCTATTCTGCACCCGCCAACTAATCGCTCAGGTTTGGATTTTGCCCAATACCGCATATCTGTTTCATTCATCAAGTCCGGTCGAGCTACCATACCCTTGTTATTCGGATCTATAACTACGGAGTAGAAGGTTGCTACTTTTGTGATCTTCTTAAGACCGACCAGTGCGTTATAGTCTCCAGATGTGGTCGCAGCAATTGTCTGCGCCGCTACTTGCGCTGCCTGTACCGCTTGTGCCGTCTGTGTACTAACATTAGTTGCCGCTGTAGTCCCGGCTAACTTTCCTGCACCAGATGCCGGTTGGTTGCCTGCGCCTGTTACAGCCCCTATTTGTTGGAGCGCTACCTTCATCCAGAAGGTTGCGCAGTCGGCCTTGTTACTGATTCGTTCTTTCTGGCTAGAAGTCAATTTCTGGTAATCAGTTAGTGTGTGTGGACAGGCGATTGGCTCTGAGCTTATCGAGCCGTTTGCCGCGTCCTTAACCCCAATCCCAATCTTGGTTGTGACGGCTTTAATCCCGGTCTCAAGAAGGCTTGGCTGCTTTGTTTGCTTCTCTCGTGCGAGCTGAGCAAGTCCATCCCAAATCGGTTTAGTGACGACGCCGGTGAATGAGCCTTTTTCGACTCCCTTGACACCACCGGTGTTCATGACGAATTTAATGACGATACTCGTCGTGTCGTTGAAGGTGTCCATACCGCTATTTACTTGAGTAGCTCCTGCTTGGTTGAGCATTGCGTGGAGGTAGCGCACACAGTTACCGTGGGATCCAAGTTGTAGCCCGGCATTGTCGCAGTCCTGGTCGGCGGCTGGGCTAGGTGGCAGAACTGCTGGAGGTGCAGATGGTGCTGATTTCTTTGCATCAACTGCTGCAACGAGAGAGTCATAGATTGCTGTGGTTACTTTGTCGGTATAGTGATTGGGGCTAAAAGTTCCATACTTATCTACATTGAGGAGTTGCTGGTGAAGAGTACCGTCAAATCCTTCATTATTCTCATCTAGCTTGGACCCACTAATGTAGTTAACCATTGCCTTAATGATTCGGACACAAGGGCCGGAGCTAAATGGTGTGAGATCCTGTTCTCGACAAGGCTTTGTGACAGGAGCTGGCGGTGGGGTTACGGCTGCAGCCGCAGGTGCTGGTGCGGCAGCTTTTGCCTCGCCGAGAGCAACGATTTTATCAAAGATTTCAGGAGTAACTTTGTCGGTGTAGTGGTAAGGAGTGAAGGCATTAAACTTATCCATGTTAAGTAGTTGCTGGTGAAGGTTGCCGTCAAACCCGGGATTGCCTGGATCCAGATTCGACCCACTAATGTAGTTTACGGCTGCCTTTAAGACTTTCACGCAGTCGCCGCTTGAGAATGGTGTGAGGTTCTGCTCACGACACGGAACAACGGCTGGAGCGGGTGCGGGCGGTGCGGCAGCTTCCTCTGCTGCCTTCTGGGCTGCAGCCGCAGCTGCAGCTGCTGCTGCGGCATTGTCTTTATCTATAGCTTCATTGTAGTGCTGGTTGGTCACGTCCCATACGCCCATCCATACCCATTGCTGGTTGTTGTAGTGGTGTGGCAAGAAAGCTCCAAGAGCTTCCATGCGAATAAGTTGGTTGTTAAGTTCACCATCAAAGCCTGGATTGTTAACATCTAGATTTGATCCGCTAACCTTATTGACCATTACTTTCAATTTCTGGACACATTCCCCGCTACTATACGGCGCAAAGGTAAGTTCTCGACAATTTGTATCAGCGTGGCTTGTTAGAACAAAAAAGCCCGCTACTAATGCAATAACGAGACTTCCGCGAACAGCTAGTTTCTTGTTGAAACTTTTGCCTTTCTGTATAGACCGTGGGCCGTTTTGATTTGCGCCCAGTTGCCCGGGCTTGGGTATTTTATTAAGAAGGTTGCTGAGGGGCATGAATTTTGATCCTTTTTCAGCTTATGCTTGTTGTTAAGTAGAGTATCTCACGGGGTACAACGGGAGTCAATCATGCTTGTGGATAAAATATACACCTTACTTAAAGTTTACTGAGTATTCCAAAACTGTATCTGTTATGGTATAATCTTCAGGTCCCTAATAACCATAAATATTGGTTCATAAACATTGGTTACATGGCCTCATCTTCTAACGGTTAGGAAATCGGGTTTTCATCCCGGCAATCGGAGTTCGATTCTCCGTGAGGTCACCAAATGAGAATTATTGATATTTGCGAGAGTAAATAACGAATTCACCCCTGAAAATTGGGGTGTTTTTTGTGTTCGACTTTTTATATCTTCGTAGTTCGGAACCTTATTGAATATTACTCCGAAAAACTGTGCTTTTTTGATAGGATCAATCTGTTGTTTAAGTAATTCATCGAGGTGTTCGACGAAGTACTTAACCCTAGCCTTAGCTTTGCTGATATCAAGTGGTTTTTTAACTTTCATGGCTTCCTTATCTTGTTTTAAAGTTACTATTTCTTTCTCTAGTCTCACTAGATCCTCCTCCATGTATTTAATTGCCGTATCGCTGCTTAGAACCTTAAGTTTGCCGACTGTTAGCCTAACCTCGTCCTCGAGTACTTGTATGCGCCCGTCAAGACTATTAATGTTGGCCTTGTATTCTGCGTTGACACGCTCCCAAGACATATCTATAGCTTCAAAGACTTTTTCTAGTTTCTCTGGAGATATATGTAGATCGCTAATGAAGTCACTAACTGTGTTTTCTAAGTCTTGTTTACTAACTCTAAAGTTATGACCTCTTTTATTGCAGTGGTACGCAGGATAGTATTTACCACTCTTACCTCTAGAAGCACTGCCAAGAAGAGGTTTATTGCACTGTGGGCACATGACGAACTTCTTGTATGGGAAATCTATATTTCTTTTACCCTTATTAGTTAAGTGTTCGGGAGGAGTGGTGTCATAAATAGATATCTTACTATTTGAGTGCTCTACGATAGTACGCTTGCCCCGATTAGCTTTATTAAATAGCTCTAATGAGACTAATCCATCGAACATGCATTTAACGGGCTCATTATCTGTCCATTTTTCGACATTAACACCTGCATAAATAGGACTACGCATTAAGCGCCACAAGTGCCTCTCATTTAGAAGCGTTCCGTCTGACTGACTAGTGGTCTGGCCTTTAGTCTTGCTATATAGTTTTTTAACTCTGGATCGATAACCCATTGCATTAATCTTATCGACTATTTCTCTGTCGGTGTGTAGCCTGGTTGCCCGAAGCTCAAACATCTTTATCATGAATTTTGATTCAATTGGATGTGGAATAAGTATTGTGCGCTTGCCGTGTTGGGTATCAACCTTTTCACTTGTAAAGCCATACGGTGGACGACGCATCCAGTAGCCCATTCGGGTATATCGGACTTCGGCTCCGATCATGCGACTCATGATATCTCGTAGTTCGTCCTTTGAGCGTTCGGCCTCTAATATTTCTGACTTTTTACTGGGCGAATAAATACTCCATTTATATTCAAGTCCTAGATGTTCCATTGTATTGACCTGTGTAGAGCTAATAACGCCGTAGATGTCTACTAAGTTCACTCTGCATGCGTCTAATTGGTTTTTAAGTAAATCGTAGGATAATGATCCTCCACGAGTAAAACGATCAATCGACTTAATAATAAAGAGGTTTATTTTGTTCTTAGGGTTCTTACAGTAATCTACAGCCTCTTGCATGGGTTGTTGGGCCTTAGAGGCTGACTCCATAAATACAAAGTACTTCTTTATTACTATTCCTTTAGTTTCAGCAAAGCGCTCTATTTGCTCTTTTTGAGCTTCTGGAGAATCGCCGTCAGTGCCTTGCTTAGTAGTCGAAACACGTATGGCAACAACCGCATTTTTGGTTGCTAATTGGTCTTGCATGATAGCTCCTCGGACACAATATCGAACAGTATATCGGCAAGTATTTGTAGCTTATCTTCTTCAGAATTTAGTACCTCTTTTGGAGGTTGTTCTGTATGATTTTTTGATCCTTTTGTTCTAGCCATGATACCCTCATATAACTATTCTTATATGAATAGTTTACTATGCTTTAAAGAATAGTTCAAGTGATATTTTCTATAAAGTTTAAACTTTCCTGTGGATATATAGACACTAGTACCGTATAGTGTCTATATATTGTTCTTTAACCTGTAAAATGTATGTCGGTATTCTCTTTATTTTTATATATTCTATAAGGAGAATAACAACCAATGACTGACGAGCTAGACTTCCAAACAATAATACCCACTATAAATCTTCATCAACCTTAAAATTAAACCACTCAATCTATCCATAACTAAGAACAATTATCATGACTACAACTAAATCACCTAAACAACCTGCATACAGAAGACCGCTAAATAGTAAGCAGCTACTAATACTTAAACTACTGTATAAATTTAGATATCTAACTGTAGACTTACTCATGACTGCTCAAGGTCATAAGTATCAAGCTACTCATAGTAATAGATTAAAAGTATTACTAGACCAAGAATATATAGGACGTCATTACGATAGTAGTTACCGTATAGATCGAAGATACGCTGAGTACTACATATTACCTAAAGGTATTAATATCCTTAAAAATTTAGATATCTTTAAGCCCAGCGTTCTAAAAAGGCTCTATAGGGATAAAACAGCCAGTCAACACTTTATCAATCATTCCCTAAACATATTTAAGCTCTACAATACGCTTAGGAGGCTCTACCCCGATACTTTTAGTATCTATACGGCTATTGAGCTATCTGGACAAGAGGATCTGTCAGAAATGCTTCCTGACGCTTTACTTAAACCGAACAGTCAAGAGAAAGCAAAAGAGTATTATCTTGAATGCGTCAAAGACCTAGCTCAAGTACTGCTCGTTAAACGTAAGATAACTAGCTATCTGAAGCACTGTGCTTCAGATGAATGGCAGGATACAGACAGAGACTACCCAAGCGTGCTGATCTTAACCGAACTAGATAGTACCCAGAAAACATTACATAAATTCATCGCTAAGAAGTTAAGCTATTCTGAGGCGGTTGTTAAATTCTATACAACTACTTTAAAACAGTTTCATGCTTCAATAGATAATAACGCTAAAATATGGCATGAAGTAGGCGAGGATGAGCTAATTAAACTTGATATTTCTCCGAAATAGCAAGTCACCTTGTCGCTAAGGCGACAAGGTTCTATAGCAAGATTTAAAACCATTTGTCCAACCCTTGACATAAGGTATACTAAGCACTAGTAAGATCACGAGGGATGACTGTCAATTGAAAACAAAGAGACTTTATAAAAAACTGACATATACTATGGCTATATTCTTAGCTATTTTTGGTTTATTTGAATCAAGCCCTTTGAATAAACGAGTCCAGGCAGCCTCTACCGACATAACCATCAACGAACTAATGTATAACCCCCTGTCCGATGACGGTAATGACGAATTCCTAGAGCTATACAACAACTCGCCCGACGCCCAAGACATCAGTGGCTGGTGCTTTACTGACGGTATCGATTACTGCTTTCCGAACAGCACTACAATAACTGGCAACAGCTACCTTGTCTTGTCCCCCAGTACCTCTCAATCCTTAGCTACATATGGAATTACCGTCTCCCATGTCTACTCTGGAGGTCTTAAGAACAGCGGAGAGAAGCTTGAACTTAAAGACAGTAACTCTAACCTCATAGATACTGTGACTTACTCTGACTCTAATCCTTGGCCAGTCTCTCCTGATGGCACTGGACCATCCCTAGAACTCAAGGGACCGAACCTAGACAACAACCAAGCAACCAGCTGGGGAGCTAGTCTTGTCAATGACGGCACGCCTGGAACCGAGAATAGCCTAACTTCAGCTGACCTACCAATTCTTACCAACCTCAGTACTCCAAGCAACACCAGCAGCTTGGAAACCATACAACCGACTGACAGTCCAACCATTACTGTAAGCGCCAGCAACGTGACCACAGTTAACCTTGTCTACAAAGTTATGTTTGAGACGGAAGTAACTGTAGCTATGAATGACAACGGCACTGGAGCTGACGTAACTGCAGGAGACAACATATTCTCAGTTAACATACCCACCCAAACAGCCGGTAGTTTAGTACGCTACAAGGTTACGGCAAGCAACACTAGCAGTTACGTTAGCCTGCCGGGTACGGATGATACTGTTGGCTATAAAGGATATGTCGTCAGAGATATATCTCAAGAGGGAGGTTCTACGCCGCGATTGCAATGGTATATATCGGATGACAACTATAACTCGTTAATTCATAATCCCAATCAAGATGACACATATTACTATGCAGTTATAGCCTATGGTAATGAAGTTATCGATAATACCAAGGTCCGATTAAAGGGTGAGTCGTCACGAAGTTACTCAAAAAAACCACTTAAATTTAAACTTCCAAAAGGATATTCACTAGAAATGCCTGGTATATTGGATTTTCCTCTAGGTGAATTCCATCTTAACTCAGAATTTGCAGATGATAGATATGTTGTTTCACTACTTTCCTGGAGGATTTTTAAACTCGCCGGATTTCCTGTCCCGCAAGTTGTAAAAGTTCAATTACAGAGAAATGGGAGCTTCGAAGGAGCATATACGTTAGCTGAAAAATATGAAAAAGAATGGCTAGATAGAAACCAGGACTATAAAACTGCCGAAATTTATGAAGATCAATATGAAAAAGTTCAGCCAGATGACGATGATCTATCTAGGATTGAGGGATTAAGGAATGCACTAGACACAAAAACTGGAGAGGATAAACGCAATTTCTTGATCAACAAAGTAGACATTGCAAGCGCAATTAACCTTATGGCGGCTGAAGCGGTTTCCAGAAGCCATGATTGGAGTTCTGAATCGAACCTCTTTAGTATCTATAATTCTTCAAGTCGCGAACGCTGGTCATATCTACCATGGGACCTAGATTTAAGTATGAATTTTAATATCAGCCCAAATGGTATACCTCAAGGCTACGGAGATATGATTAGTCCCTATGATACGGCGCCATATATCCTTACCAGCCAACGTTATGTCTTTACTGCTATTTGGGATGATCCAGTACTTCAAAGTATGTATAAGCGAAGAGTCAGAACTCTAGTAGATGAAGTTTATGGATCAGGTGATATTCAGAGATGGGCTGATGAAGAGATTACTACTGCATTAACAGCTGCGGAGCTTGACGGCCAGAAATGGTATACCCAACAATACGAGGAAAGGATTCAACCAACAAGAGATTACATCTCCAATATTCTTGGTTTAAACCCAGATGATCCACTTGTGTTGCAGGGAGCGTTAGATAGCGCTACGGGCGGTGGAATTGCTTTATCCGACTTACCCGATATGCATGATTCATATAAACCTTACTCAGTTGCTAATAAGTTTTTTATCCTAAAATATGCTTTAAATAAACAGGGCGATAAGTTTTTAACTGATTATGTTAACAGGGGTCTTATTCCGAATGTACAAAACGCTAACGCTAATGTAAAAATCAATGGGATAGTATCAAGGTCAAACGGTAATAGTAGCTATCAATATATAGAGCTATACAATCCTACGAGCGAAGCAGTTGATATAACGGGTTGGTCCGTAAGAGGACTTACTAAGAAATTTCCAGGAGGTAGCGTAGTTCCAGCTCACGGGTATGCCTATGCAGTTAATAATGACATAGGATTTAAGGATGATAGTAACAGCGGAAAAATAGTATTTTTTGAATATAATCAAGTTTTGTCTCCAGAGAGCAGTGAAATTAGTTTACAGCGAAAGAATGGTTCTGTATCCGACTCTTACCCTTTGATTGCTATCGGCTCTAATCCGACGCCGTGGGCAGATAAGATAGTAAATACTCATACGAATATTGATAACTTCGTAGACAGAGATTTAAATTCTAGTGAATTTAGCAAAAGAGGAGATACTGGCGATATCAAAGATTTTGATCTCAATGATAATAGTGAAGCAAAATTTAACAATGTAGATAACATGAACAATAATGCAATAATTTTCGTCATATTGTCTGGATTATTAGGGTTGTTATCGTTAGTACTTATGCTAAAATATATGCAACATAGAGGAAATCATGATAGCAGATTTTAGAAAGTCCAATATAATACGTAATTTTTTTAGATATTTCACTGTCGTTATTTTGGCTATTGTTGTCGTCTTCCTCTTGAACCCGGAGTCTACACGAGCAGCAGACATAGATCTATCAAATGGAATTACAGTCGACTCAACGTTAGATAGCGTCGATAATAATGTAGGCGATGGCCAATGCAATGATGGAGTTGGTAACTGTACATTAAGAGCGGCGATCGAGGAAGCCAATTCAAATGCTGATACTTCTACGATTAATTTTAACATTTCTGGTGCGCCAGACTTTACCATCAGCGGACAGAGTGGATACACGATATTTCCTAGTACGCAACTTCCTATAATTACTGAAACAACTATAGTCAATGGTTATTCACAGCCTGGTGCTCAACCTAACTCTTCTAACGCTCCAGAACCTATGAATGGAGTGCTTTTAATTGAAATTGATGGTAGCAATATCGGGGGTGCAACTGGAAATGGATTAAATTTGTCGGCAAACGTGAACGATTCTATATTTTCTGGCTTGGTTATAAATAGCTTTCCGGGAGACGGTATAGCACTGCAGGGGGCTGACGAGATAATTATAACAGGTAATTATATCGGAACTGATCCAACGGGAATAATAGGCAAAGGCAATGGCTCCAGGGGGATAGGAAGTAGGTCAGAACTTACTAGTGATGATATTAGAGTTGGTGGCTTATTGCCGAGTGAACGTAATCTTATCTCTGATAATAACGACAGCGGAGGTTCTAATGGAAACGAAGGCATAGCAATATCTGGTGGAAGCATTAATTGGACTGTACAAGGTAACTATATTGGAATTGACTCAACGGGTTTATCAAGCCTTGGGAATGAAGACTCTGGTGTGGGAATTTCGGGCAGTGGCGCCTCAGATATTCTCATCGGCGGTACCGAATTTGGTTCAACTAATGTTGTCTCCGGAAATTATAACGGGTTAGCAGTTCAAGGTGATTCAGTCGACATTATTGGTAATATAATTGGGTTAAACGCTTCAGGTGATGCTAGTATTGGGAATTCATTACTAGGTGTGTATTTATCAAGTGACAATAGTTCAATTATAGACAATGTAATTTCTGGAAATGGCTATGCCGGCATGGCAGTGTTAGGAGACTTTAACGTGGTTCAATCTAACAAGATAGGTGCACTTGTGGATGGTAGTGATGGCGTAGTTGGTAGTCCTTCAGGTATAATTATTGCAGCTTCAGCAGCTGACAATATTATTGGGGGAACAAATACCACTGAAGCCAACACAATTGCTTATAATCAAACTGGAATTTCTGTAAACGCTATTTCTATAGCTTCATTAGTGCCAGACAGTAATACTCTAATTGGCAATAGCATATATAACAATTCGGTTATGGGAATTGATCTTGTAGATGACTCAAATGGCGATCGGTCTCCTGACACAGATTTGGGGCCAAATCTAAATGACGCTAACGATATTGACACTGGCTCAAATGACTACCTGAATTTCCCTGTTGTAAACTCCACTTCCGCAACCAAGGGTAGCCTAATTATTGATTTTGATTTAGATGTAGATGATACTGCAACTAATGGTTACAGAATCGAGTTCTATGCAAATAGCTCAGCAGACATAAATGGATATGGCCAAGGTGAATTTTACCTTGGAAGCAAAGACATTGCGGCTAGTGTAGCTGGAGAAATAGCTACACTTACTATTCCTACGACCTTCTCAGACGGTAGTTATGCCATTACAGCTACTACGACCGAAAAAGATGCTTCAACGGATGGTTTTGGTTCCACAAGTGAATTCAGCGCAATATTGGGCGACCAAACGATAATGGCCGCCATAATTAGCGACGACACTAATACTAACAATAATTCGAATGGCGGCAATCTAGCTAATACAGGACAGAGTGTACGATTAGTATCCGCTATTGCAACACTTGTCATTATTGGTGCGGTGTATGCAATAAAACGAGCTGGTATAAATTCTAGGAACTAGAATAATGATTTAGGCGTTAACATCGGGCACGTCGAAATCGTCTACAGACTTATCTTCCTCTCCTGATTTACTAGCTTTAATATTATTATCGTTATTCTTCGACTTGCTCTTTTTGCCTGGTTCGTCCTTCTTAGTTCCATCATTCCTGTCTTCAACTTTATCCCCATACTTAATCGCATACTTCTCTCTTGAAATAGCAATAACAGTTTCAGCTATTTCTGGGCTGGGTTCATTATCAAGTAGTAACGTCTCCCCTGACATAGGTTCATGGGACTGCAAAGCGGCAATCTTAATATAGAAGTTGTACGAGGGTATGTTTAATATTTCTCCTTGTTCTACTTGTGGACTAAATTGATGGAGTAATAGTTGTTCGGTGGCTGGGCTTTTAGATCTAAAGCCAACTATAGTACCAACGTTTGTCACCCTCCACATATAATCAACACTCAGTCTATTCTAGAATCGGCTTAATCTGTTAAATTAGGAGCACTGCGGGCGGTAGCCCGCTGTGCTCTAGAAAGGACTGTTTGACATGGCAAAAGGTAAGCCCACTGACCCAAAACTGAAACGTGAGATTGTTGGTAAGATCCGCGACGAGGGCATGAGTGTTGCGGTTGCAGGTGCCACATACGGCTTTAGCTCCCAAACTATCTACGCTTGGCTCAAAGAGGGTGTCGTAGATGGCAACCGCAACCTCATCCTCGAGAACAACCGGCTCAAGAAAGAACTGGAGATTGCCTACCGAATCATTGGCAGATTCACAGCAGACGCTCAGCGCCCAAAAGGCTAGCTGTCCTGGACGAGGTCGAACCAAGATGGCGTAAACAATTTGCCGACCGTCTTGGTGTCAGTCGTACTCACTACTACCGGAGGGCTACCAAGCAAAAGGTTAAAGACGAGTGGGACATGGCAGCACTGCGTGCTGTCCATGCCGAGCATCCCTTCTACGGGGTTGCTCGGCTGGCTATTCACCTAGGCTGGAGTGAGACCAAGACCAGGCGTATTCGCACTCTGGCTGGGGTTGTCGTACCGACTGCCAACAAGAAGCACCGCTACCGCCGAGGTGGTAAGCCTGAGATACCAGCACCAGCTAATGCGCTTGCTAGCTACGCTACATTCAAGGACAAGGCTAAACCACAGGCTGGCATGGACTACAGTGGCATGACCAGAAGTGGTGCTTGGGCTCAGGACTTTACCTACCTCAAGTTCCAAGGCTCGTACTACTACCTGGCGGGCGTACTTGACCTAGGAACCAGGCAAATTGTTGGCTGGCGGCTGGGAAGCCGCCACAGCAGTGAGCTGACGTACGAAGCAGTACTAGACGCTCTGAGTAAACACCACGCTCCAACCATCTTGCACAGTGACCAAGGAAGTGAGTACTTGAGCTACAAACACCGAGACCTGTGCGCCAAGATGGAAATAACGCTCAGTGCCAGCAAGCGCGGCAGCCCGTGGCAGAACGGCTTCATGGAGCGTTGGTTTGGTGGCTTTAAACTAGAAGTCGGTGACCACACTAAGCTCAAAGATATCTCCCAGCTCCATGAAGCCATTGCCCTACAAATCTTCTACTACAACACTAAACGTATCCACACCGCCCTAAAGATGAGCCCGGCAGCTTACGCAGCCAGACTCATGCGCCTACCGGCGCGAAGAAAAGAAAGAGTGTTGCAGAAAGTTAGAGGTTGACACAAGACGAATCATCTATATTATCGACAGATAGGATATTCCCCACCATGAACGGAGTGATTGGTGTACCTTTTTTAACTCCAATATCTATGCCACTATGTACTCCAAGTCCGAGTAATGTACGCCACTGTTCATGAGTGCCAAATTCATCGGTTACCACACCGCGCACTGGCCAGTTAACGGAAAGCTCAACATCTCCTACTTTATTACCATTCGTATCAAATAGTTCAACCAGCCTAGTTACTGGGTTGACTAAAGCTAGGGCATTGCCAACAATACTTGCCCCAGAGGCAGCCGCAACTACAATCGTAAAGGTTGGTAAGGTTATAAGCACCACTAAAGTAATTAGAACTATCTTGAACTCAGTCGAGCTAGATCGATATAACCAAAACAGTAGTTTCATAAATTATATATCTCGCTCGGATTAGTCGTAATAAGCGGGTGTTCTTTCTTTGAAGCCACTACTTTAACCGCTACATGGTTTTTATCTGCAATAATCAGGGCTTCACCTTTATCGCAAGTCAGTAAGAAGTTATTTTCATATTCACTTAGGCCAAACTGTGACGTTACATTTTTAATTGTAGTAGTGTCTTGTTTCATGAGTATTCGAAGGGCAGATTGTGAGGCTATAGCTCGACCATAATCATTTTTAAGAAAATCGTTAGCTTGTTGGGATATAATCGACACCCCTAAGTAATACTTACGAGCCCTTCGAACCAATCCTGCAATAAAGCGAGCGGATTCCTCGTGTTCAAGTAATAACCAGCCCTCATCTATAACAAGTAGTCGTTTCTTCGTGTTAGAATTCACTTCGTTTTGTACAAAGTTACTGACGATTAATATCATCAGCTGGCGCATGCTTTCGGGCATATCTTTAATATCGAAAACAATTAGGCGATTATTCAGGTCAATATTAGATTGCGAGTTAAAGACATTAGCTAGAGAACCTGAGATATATTTTTCTAGTCGTACACAAAGATCAGTACTTCCCAGACCTCTGACAGCTATATATAAATCCTCAAGTAAGGGTGGTGAGGCTAGCTTAGCTTTCTTTGTATCTTTTGTGTAAAGACCAAGTAGAGCTTTATCTAGTGTAGCTTTTTCTTTGGCATCGAGCCCCTCAACCATTAAGCTAACAATTTCGGTTAAATCTTGAATATGTTCAGATAAATCTAGTTTCATATTTGAACCAGTAGTTGTTGCAGAAATATCGAAAGGATTAATCTTCTGTTTAGAGTTCGTAGCCAGTTTTACGTACGATCCCATAACGGAATCGCTCAACAGCTTATATTCCCGTTCAGGATCAATAACTATGACATTCACTCCCTGCATAAGCTGGCGCAGAATCTCTACTTTAGTGGCATAACTTTTGCCCGAGCCACTTTGTGCAAAGACAATCGAGTTGGCATTATTGAGCGCAAATCTATCTAGGATTACTAGTGAGTTATTAGACTTATTTACTCCGTATAGGATACCTTGTTCGTGCACAAGCTCACTGCTCATAAACGGAAAGGTTATGGCTGCTGAGCTACTATCTAAGTTGCGGCGCTGAGATAAAATATCTTCGGCTCGAGGCAATGTAGACTGTAAACCTTCAATTTGTTGGTAACGAGCTACTTTTGTGAAGAAAAGCCGAGAGGATAATGTATTTTCTAGCAGTTTGGTTAGTTTGTCTAATTCAACTAGGTTGTCTGCGGATAGACAGATATAGATTGAAGTTTGAAAGAGCATTTCCTGCCCACGCTGAATCTTATCTCGTAGCTCCATGGCCGACTCAAGCGGATCAGTCACTTCCGGCCCGACAATCTTTCCGGCTTTAATCATCGTCCGTTTGGTGCTCTCAAGTTCTGTTATTTTACGGTTAAGTTTCGGTAGTGCCTTGGTCGCTTCAACTTGGGAAATATGGTAACTAATATCTATATTGCTATTAAAATTCACTAGAGAATTAAGCCAACCAGAACTGGCCACAAATGGATAGCCAGAAATAAAGAGGGTACGGACATAACGGCCATCAATAACTAAGTAGCTTGGTTGTTCTTCAAGCCCTGAGTAGCTAATGATATCCATCGGATCTTGTTCGCCATAATCCAGAGCGTAGCTTTTAACTTCATCTTTATTCCTAATACTTGCTACTTTGTCTTTGACCGAATTTAACGTTATAGATCTCATAAATATGACTCCTGTAGTAACTTAATGGTTTGTTCTCTGAGTGGCTGTCGCTTAGCTTGTCCAGGTGAATAGAAGCTATAGAAAAGATCAAGTACTTCTAGTGATGACAGTTTTCTAACCTGCATACCGAGTTTGCCTAGTCCTTTGGCGACCATATCGCTGGTTTGTTTGAGTTGTTCGACTGCTTCACTAAACTCTGCATCTTTAGAGTCATACGGAATGACAATATAGAACTTACGAGTTAGTATCTTGTTGCTCACTACTAGACCATTAATAAACTTAATATAGTCTTTAGCCTGAGATTTATAGATATCGTGATCTTCGCTTTCTACTCTAGTTTTAAATCCTTCAAGATATTTATCCATATCGAGCTCTCGGACTCTAATCATAATTTGGATATCACTCGAAAGTGAGTTTAGAAAACTCTGATAGGCATCAATTAGGGCATCTTGTTCTTCTTCGCTCATTAGCTCAAAGTTTATTGATGAACTTTCTAGTACAGTTCGGTATTTCGATCCAGGAAGTAGTAATACTCCGTCACGTACACCTTTGATACGAATTTGTGTCCTAGAGCTATTTGGTTTATTCGACTTCTTTAAAATGGACACGTAAAGCTCCTTTCTTATCTGTTAGAAAATGAAAGTCAGCCT
>ERZ650304.358-NODE-358-length-26088-cov-5.018016_pt1 | contig 26088 bp, 18 predicted proteins | sample MGYA00376240_ERZ650304 | MGnify/ENA primary metagenome ERZ650304 (study PRJEB26733, sample SAMN07839271) | wastewater metagenome | biome: small river; feature: stream; material: water | place: USA: North Carolina | collected 2016-03-01 ... | reverse complement strand
CCATCGCCAACGACGAGGAAAACGCCGCGCTATCGGACTGGATGCGGCAGATGGCCGATTTCGCCGGCACCACAGGCGAGGTCGAAGAAGCCCGCAAGGCTGTGAAGCGGTCGATCTTTGAAGCCGGCAAGATCATCGACGCATGGTTTCGCGGGCTGGCCGACCCGATCATCGCGGCCGTCGGCCCGTCGCGCGGCGCGCCCATCGGCACCCTGCAATACGCGCAGACCGCTTACCTATTGGCCAAAGAGGCGCGCGAGCGGGCAGAGCGGGAACGCCTTGCCGCGGAGGCACAGGCCGAGGCTGACCGGCAGGCCAAGATTGCGCGCGACCTGGCAGAGCAGGAAGCCGCCCGCGCGGCGGCACTGGCCGAGAAGGGCATTGACCACGACACCGCCCAGGAAGTGGCAGAACGGCAGACCGACCGCGCCTATTCGGATGCGTCGATTGCGATGGACACAGCGCACGCGGCGGCTGCGGCAACCACTGTGCCGGCGCAGGATTTGGTGCGGCAGCGGTCGCAGCTTGGCACCACCACCAGCCTGCAAAAGACATGGGAAGCCGAGGTGACCGACATGCGCGCGCTGGCGCGGGCGGTTGCGGACGGCACGGCGCCGGTGACGTTCATCACGGCGAACCTGTCGACCATCAACAATGCCGCACGGCAGAAGGTGGCGCCGATGCGGGAGTGCCCCGGCATTGTCTACCGGCAGGTTCCGGCAGCGCGGAGAACGGGACGGTGAACGAAGCCGAGAAAGACGCCATTGAAGCGGAAGTGGCGGCGGTGCTGAACAAAATCGGCGCCCTGATGTTGGTGGAAAGACCATCGTTCTTGGTCGCATTGAACGTCGCGGTCAGAATGTTGGGCGACACCATTTCCGCCATGGAAGACGACGCCGAAGCTCGCGACAATGCGATCGTGACAGCATTGGCTGCCGTGTATGCGGTCGCGCACAAAGGCGACGAGGAAGTGCAGTCCGAACCGATCGAGGCTCGTCTAGGAACCTTGATCCTGTCGTTGTTGGCCGCACATCGCGCCGATACCCCGACCGGCCTTGCCGGCATGGCGTCGGCGTTGTTCAGCGGCATCTGCAAATTAGCTTGGGAAACCAACCAGACCGTTGCGCAGGCCGCTAAGGTCGTCACTCGCAAAATGGATGCGATGGCAGCCAAGCAGGACGAAATAAACGCCGCCGAGGCTTCAACCGAAGGAATGACGAAGCAATGACCAACCCCGTTTACGTCGTGATCGACACCGAGACATCCGGCCTGTTCCAGTTCAAGGATAAGGCGACCGGCAAGCCCATCCCGGCAGACGACCCGAGCCAGCCGCGCATGTGCGGTTTCACCGGGATCATCGTGTCGCAGGACTTCGAGGTGATCGAGACGTTCACGCGACTCATTGCTCCGCCCGGCGCCGTCAATCTCGGCACCGGCGAATGGGAACCCGACGAGGTGACCGGCTGGACGATCACGCCCGAGATCACCGCGATCAACGGCCTGACCACCGATGAATGCGTGCGCGACGGCGTGCCGGTGCTGGAAGTCTTGCGCTGGTATTCCAAGTGCATTCAGGACGGCCTGATCGTCGCCGCCTATAATGCGCAGTTCGATTGCAAAACATTGAGAGGCGAGTTGCGGCGCGCGGGGATGCCCGACCTGTTCGAGGAAACCCTGAATACCTGCCTGATGCGCGCCAGCATGAAAGCCGGCGTCAAGAAGCCCGACAACGGCAAGGGCTTTCCGAAGCTGGAACATGCCCTGATACACTTCACGGGCAAGGAACACACCAACGCGCACCGCAGCGATTCGGATGCCATGGCCGCGCTGGAAGTGCTGCGCGGCTTGCACAAGGCCGGCGCGCTGATTGACCCCGCAGTCCACTACGCCAAGAACCAAGGAGACGCAGCATGAGCGACAGGACCCGCAGCACCCATCAGCGGGCGCAGCAGGCATCGGAACAGACCGCGGTGGCGGTGGCAGTCGAAAGGCTGCCCTACCACCATAGTTTGCAGGAGAAATTCGGAGTTGACCGGGCCACATGGCGCGCGTTGGTCGAAGCCGTGTTCCCGGCAGCCACGACGGTCGAGGGCGTGATCCTGGCCCTGGCCTACTGCAAGGCGCGCGGCTTGGACCCGATGAAGCGCCCGGTGCATGTCGTGCCGATCTACGACAAGGTGCGCAAGCGGATGGTCGAGAGCGTGTGGCCCGGCATCGGGGAGCAGCGCACCACGGCTTTCCGCACGGGCCAGTATGCCGGCTGCGACGAATGCAAATTTGGCCCCGATTTGGAAACGCAGTTCAGCGGCACCATCGGCCAAGAGCACAACAGCCGGCATGTGAACCTAAGCGTGCAGCATCCGATGTGGGCGCAGATGACCGTGTTCCGCATGGTCAAGGGCGAACGGATGCCGATGCCGGGGCCGCGCGTTTACTGGCTGGAAACCTACGCGCGCATGGGCCGCACCGAGGTCCCCAACGATATGTGGCAGAAGCGGCCGTATGGGCAGATCGAAAAATGCGCCGAGGCGGCCGCGCTGCGCCGCGCGTTCCCCGAAGAAGTCGGCAATGAGCCGGTTGCCGAGGAAGTCGGCGCCGACAGCCCGCCGACGATCGACATGACGGGCGACGGCACGACGTTTGACCAGTTGGCACCGACGCAGGAACCGGAGCCGCCTGCACCGACCGGGGGCGCATTTGCTGATCCGCCGCCTACCCGCCAGGAGCGCAACGCGGCAGCACAAAAGCAGCCGGCCGCTCAAAAGCCCGCACGCCAGCCCGAGGCAAAGGCCCCGCCGCCGCGCGAGCCGGAACCGCCGGCCGGCCAGTTCGATGACCCGCAGCAAACCGCAGCGCCGGCACAGCAGCCGCCAGCAGCGGCCCAGGGCGACGGGTTCCAGGCGTTCCTATCGGCGCCGGATGGCACCGACCTGCGGCCCGAGCCGTTCACCGATCCAGTTGCCTTCGCGCGCGCCTTGAAAGAGGCGGTTCAGAGCCGTCGCGATGGCGTCGATATCTGGGACTGCAACGCCCCGGCGGTCGAGGAAGCCAGCGAGGCATCGGCCGAGGCTGCGGCGATCTTGGACACGCTGCGGCAGCGCATGGGCATGGATGACGATGGCGACGCGGCCACGGGTGGCGTGGTCAACGAGCCGGAACCGCCGCCGCCGGCCGCAGCCGAACCGGAGCCCGAGGACCAAATTCGCGCGACGCTGCAAAATCGGCTTGCTGATTTGGCAATGTGCAAGACTGCGGATGAAGTGATCATGTGGAACAACAGCATTCCGCTGATCCGGTTCTATGATCGGCTGAAAGTCGACAAGCGCGACGATATCCTTCGGGAGTTGGGCAATGCCTATCGTGCCAAGAAAGCGAGTTTCGCGAAAGGATGACAAGCGCGGACGCCCTTCGGGGCGTCCCAAGCGAAGAAGGGAAGCGCAAATGACGCTGGTGTTAGGCTTGGACACAAAGGCCATCGCCGCCTTCATGATCACGTCGTTGGGATGGACACCGGACACCGAGGCAACCGTCCTGGCAACCGGAGTGCGGCTTTCGTTTCCACCCGGCCAGAACGTCGATATCCCGCTGCCGATGTGGCGCCAACTGCAACGGGACCTTGCCGAGTTGAGTGTGTCACCGTGAACCCACAGCAGTTGGCCGAGGCTGTTGCCCTACGGCAGAGCGGCTTTCTCCTGAAACAGATTGCCCCGGCGCTCGACGTGACCTTTGCGGGACTGCGGCATCACCTGGCCAAGACGAAACTGGCGGTGCGGCGCCAATGCCCGCCGCATCCGATGGACGGTGCGATAGTGGCCTTGAAGAAGAAGGGGCTATCAACCCGCGCCATCGCCAAGGAGCTTGGGCTGTCACGGTCGACGGTGGTTTACCGGCTGCGGCGCATCCCCAAGAAAACCGCCCCGGCCATCAAGCCGAAAGCCCAGGGATCAAGGCGCCGTGCGCGCCTGATCTTTGCTGGCCGAGCCAGCGCTTGACCCGATCCAGAACCCAACCACCTGCGTCTGCATAGCGGCCAGCGAGCCGAGCAGTACATTGGCAATGGCGTCGCTGCCATCGGGCAGCGCCTTGAACAGCACGATGAACACCGACCCGACAAAGCCGATGGTAACGCCCACCGACACCACGATAGCGCCTAGCGTGCGCACGTTGCCCGTCATGCCGCCAGTCGGCGCCGGTGCGCCTGTTGTCAGATCACTCATCGCTCACCCGCACAATGCACGCGCATGACCGACGTGGAGGAACGCATAGGCGCCCCAGCCGATCACGCAGAGGAAGATCACGAACCATGTGCCGAAGCAGCGCCAGGGGTGCTTGATCCGGCAATTGCGACCGATCAGCGTGACGGTGGCAATTTCAGCCATCCAGCTAGCCATGCGAAAGCCAACCCGACGCTGCCGGTGGCAACAGCCGTAACCGCGGCCCTACCAACAACGCCACACCATGATCGGACCCCTTGCCAGAACAGCCGGCGCTCGCGGAGCCATTGCATATCTGCTTCATGCTCTCGTGCCTCCTGTAGTGCCTGTTCCTCTTGGACTTCTCGCAAGGCTTCGTCACGGAGGGAATGATTAACGGATGTGTCACGATTTTTCGGTGGCCGCATTTGTCGTCTCGCATTGTGGGGGCGATCCTTTGCGGCCACCGAGTCTCGTTACGGCTTGGGGGTAGGCGGCGGCACGGGCGGCGTGGGCATTGCCGGCGGTGGCGTGTGCGCCGCAGCCTGCGCTTCGGACTGCCGGCGGATCAGCAGCGCCATGATCGGGTCACGGTCTGCCAGCGCGGCTAGGACGGCCTGATACTCCTGCGCCGACAGCGTGACGGGTTGCACAGCCGACTGTGCCATGGCGACAGACGCGCCCAGCGTGAGGGCAGCCGCAGCCACCAAGATCAATCGTTTCATTCAGTCGCTCCTTCATTGCGCGGCACTAACAGGCACCGCCGACCGCATCTTTCCACGTCCCGCCACCCACTGACCAGCACAGCTTATTGCCCGTGGTGTTGACGACGATCGCGGCCTGGCCCGCAGCGCCCACAATGCCCGTTGGCGTGCCTGCCATAGTGGGCACCATCAGGAAGCCGCTGGTCGAGTTCGTCGCGATGGCAGCGCCCGTGCCAACCAGCGTATTGCCGCCCGAGGGTTGCAGCTTGAGGATTGTGGTGGAGGGGAAAGTCGCATTGACCGTCCAATTCCGGCCCGACCCGCCATTCACAGAAATCGGGTTGGATGGCGCTGATCCAGACGGATAGGACGGCGGCGACAGAACCGTGAAGGTCGTAACGGCCCCCGTGCCGGCATTGACGCCCGTCACGAGATACTGCCCGTTATAATCGTCGAACCCGATATCCCCGAGGAAGTAATTGCCGATAACCTGGCCCGCGCCGCCGCCGCCGCCAGACTGCAATGCGACGGAGCTTGCCGCCTTGCCCGAAACATCGATCGAAAGGCCAGCCGACGACGGAGTGATAACGGCCGGGCCAGAGTAAATAATGCCCTCGCCACCGACCCCAAAATTACTGGACCTAAACGCCCGGCCGCCGGATGCCTGCGTGAAATTCACATACTGCCAGTCGATGCCATACCGGCTCATGTTGGACGGGATCGGGCTGGACTTGTCGAGGAAGCCTACCGCCGTCGTAAGGTTGCTGCCAATCAAGGTTGACGAAGGCGAGAATGCCCATGACCCGTGATAGGCGGGGTGACCGTTGAACGCGATGCCCATCTCAAACTGACCGCTAGGAGACGGCGCCAGGGACGATCCGAAAACCATCAGCGCGCTGCCAGAGGAACCCGGCGCATCGTCGTCCGACAACCTAATAAACGTCGCCATCGTCTTGAAATCGACCGACGCGCCGGTTGTCAGCGTGCCCTTAACCGCCGTGATGGTCGCACCGCCGGATGTAGATGGCGTGATCGTTAGCGTGGCAATGTGAGTGTAGTAATAGATTTTAAGCGAGCCTTCCCACGAGGTCGCGCCAATCCGAGCATTCCGCAAAGCCGTGTTGTTGTTGACTGCCGCGGCAAGGTTGTTCGCGACCATGGCAAGCGTCTGAGACGCCCCGACCGTGTAAGACACCGCAACCGGCGTGCCAACGATATCCGCCGATGCGAATGTCAGGGTGACGGCATCGCCTGCCGTGACGGTTCCGCCGAGCGTGATGTCTTGCCGCGTCGCGTTTACCGCGAGATCAATCTCGCCCAGCGTATTCGCCAGCCGCCAATAGGTCGCGCCATAGCCAAGCCTGACTTGCGGATTCAGGCCATAAAATGTGCCATGCGACAGAACGCCCGTCCCCGTCCCGCCGGCATTGTAGAACGATTGCGCGTGCATGTTGGCAACAACATGCTGCTGGCTGCCAGTGTCATTCGTTGCCCCGGTGTGGGACAGCGACACTTGCATACCCAACTTTCCGCCGGTTGCCGCACCGGACCAATTGTGCGCGATATTCATGACCGCCGCCCCATGGCCCGTGCCGTCCGTAAGGGCGGTGTCGGATGGGATCGTAAATTCGTAGGGCGAGAACGCTGCTCCAACTGCTGCCGCTTCGCCCGCCCAATTGCTCGCGAACCGGATCAGGTCGGGCGGCGTCATCTTATAGGCCATGCTTCCCGCTACCGTCATGGTGCCGGTCGCGGTGCTGGCATAGGTCAGCGTTGTCGATGTGGATGTGACAACAACCTTGTCCGTTTCGTTGTAGCCCGAAGGAGTGAAGCCGGTTGTCGTGACGGTCGACCCAACCGGGATGATGACCCCCGCAATGGTCGGGAATGTCACCGTAACGGTCGCCCCATTGCCGGTGATCGATGTGGGCGAGACTGCGCCGCTTAGAGTGTAGGTTGTTGCGGGAGAAAAAATCTGACTGGCAGTTAGCCGATTTGACACCAACACGGTGTTTGGCAAAGCGCCAAACAAGCTGTTGCCATTCGAGTCCGGCGTGACCGTCAGCGCGTTGCCCAAGCCCGCAGCCGGAGCGCCGAACGTGATGGTCTGCGCTGCCGTGGTCAGGCGGATGCCAAGGCTTTGGCTGGCTGGCATCAAGATCTGACCGCTAGACAGCGTGATCGGCGCCGCGCCCGAGCCGCCTGCGATAATGGACCCTTGGCCTGTCAGGGTTCCGGTCACCACCGCGGTGGATGAGAAAGTCGCCGCGCCGGTTACGCCCAAGGTGGACGCCAGGCCGGTGGCGCCCGTGACGGCCAGCGTCGATGCCAAATTGGTAGCGCCGGCAACGGCCAGTGTGTTGCCGAACACGCCAGCCCCGAGGACAAGCGACGTGCCGGTAATGGCCAGGTTGCTCTGCCCGGTGATCGTGCCCGTGGCCAGCAGCGTCGAGAAACCGCCCGGCAACCCAGCCTGTAGCATCTGTGCCGGCGTGAAGGACCGGGACGCTTCCTTGCCCAACGACGGACGCCAACCCAGCACAAGATCAGTTGCCTCAAGGTTGCTTGGCATGGCCGGTTGGCAGCCGATGGAGTTCGGCGGCGCGCTCATCGGGGAACAAGCCGCGCTGGCAACCGCAGGGGCAAGGCAGACAAGGGCGGCTAAAAGGAAACGCAACATGACAACCCCGCTCAATTCGACCGCATGATAATCCAGTTGGTCCCATCGCTTTGAAGGTCCGCCCACTTGCCCGCGGTTGCCGCCAAAATAGCCGTGCCTGCCGCCCCACCAACTTGCGGTGAAACATTGCTAGACGCACTCACAACCGTTTGGGCCGCTATGGTCTTGATCGTGCGCCATTGCCCAACGGACGACGCTGGCGACGGCAATGTTACAGTAATCGTGCCGGCGCCATTTGCGATGATAGAAGTTTCAGCCGCGCCCATGGTGAAATTGGTTGTCTTAGTAACCGGCGCCGGGGTCGCCACAGAGCCGCCGAACACAGTAGCGCCGCCGGATGGTTGGACCGATAGCCCGGTCACCTGCGTCCATGTGAAGTTAAACTTCGCTTGGTTGGCGGCCGATATCGTGCCATTGCCACCACCGCCGCCGGAACCACCCTGCGGGTTGGCTGGCGCTGCGTCTTGATAAATGTCCTTGATGATCGAGGCCGCCGTAACGACACCAGCCGCAACGGTATCAACCCGAATGACGCCGCCCAGGATGTATATTTCGTCACCAACGGAGTAGAGGGCGCCGCCGGTGGATATCCCGCTGATCGCCGCCTTAAACCGTTTCACGTCGACAACGCCGGCGGTGGTGGTTCGCGTTACGACTGTGGGGCCAATGTTCACATCGCCCGTGCCCAACACGTCAAATCCGCCCTGAGAAGTAAAGGCCGATCCAGTGAAAGACCCAAGGCGATAGTTCACGCCATGCTTTGCGGTGTTGTTCCGGTGCGTAGCATTGATGCGCGGCACGATATCAATCAGCGTGGCCGCAGGATCCATGCCCATGGTCGCAATGCTTCGCCCAAAAGCTAGGCCGGTCTTCCAACCGGGCGGATCATCGGCGGCGTTGAACGAAAAGCCGATGTCGTCATACACGCCCTGCGCGGAATCACCCGTCAGCAAGACAATGTGCTGGCCCATTTTATGGTTCGGCGCCGACTTGATCTGAAAGTCCCATTCCGCGCCAACAAAATGATCGAAGAAGGTGGCGTTCGTGCCAGCAAGAATCTGCGGGTACAGAGCATACATACCGCCCTTCGCGACATTGGGGCCGAAGCCCGGAATGTCATTGCCCGTCCCGCCGGCATTAAAATTCGTGGTGATGTGGAACGCGCCAGGAATGAAGTCGCCACCAATAGGCCCAACCCCGGTATCAGCGTCGATAGCCGACGTTTGGGTCATGTTCACATGCACGCCGAACCGGCCACCCTTCAGGGTATTCGTTCCGTAATTATAATCTAACCGCACAGCCGCCGGGGAATTGACCGCATTAGTCGCGTTCACCGTGTCAGTCGAAACCGCAAAATAGTTGTATGCGACAATCCCGGAAGCCGGAGTCCCGGACGGCGTGTAGCGTTCAACAAACGCGGCATAGTCCCCGACGTATGTGGAGCCCGTCCAACTCTGTGCCGTGTTCTGATAGGTGATGAATGATCCGAACTCGGTCACGGTCCCGGTTGCCGTGCCTGCCAGCGTCATCGTGCCGCTGCTGGATGTGGCGACAACGTAAAGGCCGTCGTAGGTTGATGGCGTGTTGTTCGTTAGCCTGACTTGGCCGCCAACCGCTTGCGCTGCTCCGGTGTAACCCACCGTGATTGTGGCGCCGTCACCCGACAGGCTGGTAATCGCGGTGACCGAAACCGCAGTCAATTGCGCTTTGGGACCAAGTAAACGGTCGCTGGAAGCCATGGCCTTGGTGGCCGTGACAAACCCCGTTTCACGCGACACCGTAAGTGCAGTTTCTTTCAAAACGCCGGTGTCAAAATATCGATTTACAGCAAGGTCGTTTGCCGCTCCGCTCATACCGAGAGCAAAGCGATCAACGCCCGTGTCGCGCCACCTGATCTGACGAGTGGATGCCGACGTTCCATTGATGCCCAAAGCAACACCGGCAAAAGTGTTGCTGCCCAATGTGGCCCCGCTGTTGGCAATAAGCGCGCCGGTATCGCTGACCGAGGCTGTTTCTGCACCGCCAGCCCACCATTGCAAGCGGCCGGAACCATGCACAAGGTACGCATTAGGCGGGGTGGCATCGCCGGTGGAACCGCCATCCAGTGCTAATTTATGGCCATCCTTTAGCCAGACCGCGGCGGCATTTGTCCCCTGCACGCTATCGCGGGTGTCGAACAGGGATTGGTCAAAATTCAAAGCGCCAGCCCAGGTGATGCCCCGCTTAATGTGAACGCCGTCACCTGTTACCGGATAGATGCCAATGACCGATGTGATGGTTGGTGACGTGCCGCCGGCGTTCGCCTTGCCAAGCACAATCGGCATGACTTCCCGGCCGACCGCCCCAGCTAAGTCATCGGCGCCATTAACGAACATATCGAGTTCAAGGGTTCGGGCCAGGCCGGTCGTCGCCGTGCTCAGGCCGCTTGCGTCCCGAAATTCTATCACCGCAGCTTCAAGCGGAACGCCAACCTTGCCGCCTGCTGGCGCATCTGACCGAACGGCTTGGATATAGGTGGACACCGCGCTTTGCGAGTCGACGCTTGCCGCCGTGGAAAGGGTCGAGAGGACGCCCCACACCGCGCCAGGATCGGCGCCCGCGCTGTTGCCCGTGTCGAATACGGCATTGAACCGCGTGCCGGCCGGCGCGCCCGTGCCCGTCAGAACCCAGGACGAACGAGTGACCCATAGGTTGCTGTAGGTGACGCCTGCCGTGTTGTCGCTGCCTACGCGCCGCACGCGCAGGATTTGCGGCGATCCAACGCCGAAGTCCTCGGTGCCGCTTGGCATGATTTCGATCTGCCGATAGTCGGACGGCCCGAACGTGCCACCGCCCGCAACGGTCATGGCGTCGATTGCCGTGCTGCCGACGCTCAGGGTGGACGCGAGCGCCGCCGCACCGCTGGCCGACAGCGTGGCAAACGCCCCCGGCAAACCGGCTTGGAGCAGTTGCGCCGGGGTAATCGTGCGTGATGCGGTCTTACCGAGAGACGGACGCCAGCCAAGGAAAAGGTCCGTCGATTGCACCGCACTCGGAAGCGCAGGCTGGCACCCTATCGAATTGGGCGGCGCGTCAGATGGGTTGCAGGCTGCATGTGCGGCCGTTGCCGTCAGCGCGAAAGCCGCCGCCAGGAATAGCCGCTTCATGACTTATGACCCCCACCGAACCCGAACCATGCCGCTACCGCCGTTGCCGCCTTTGGCATTGGCACCAGCGCCGCCGCCGCCGCCGCAATAGCCGGCCGCAGGCTCCGATCCGGCCACGCCAGCCGCACCGCCGACGCCGCCAGCCCCAAGCAGCGTATTTGCACCACCGCCGCCGCCACCGTTGCCGCTGCCGGATGTTCCGGCCGTCGCACCGAACATCGACGGGACGTTGCCAGGAGGCCGACCACCGACGCCCGCAGTGCCAGCGGTATTGCCGCCGCCGCCGCCACCGGATGACGCCGACATGAAAGTCCCCGGAAAGCCGCTATTCGTAATCGCGGACTGGCCGCCGGTATTGCCCGCAGTCCCGCCAGCGCCACCGCCTGCGAAGCTACCACCAGCACCGCCGGTGCCACCGACGCCCAGCGTGCTCCCAACCGTAGCTGTGGACCCAAGCGTGGTGTTGCCCAGGATCACCGCATAGCCGGCCACCGAGAGATTGGTGCCGACGTTCAGGCCACCCACGAGGGTGAAATCGCCAGACGCCCGCAGGGTCGAGAAGGATCCTGGCAGGCCCGCCTCAAGCATCTGCGATGGAGTGAACGACCGGGACGCCGTGTTGCCCAAAGACGGACGCCAACCCAGCACAAGGTCCGTCGCCTGAAGGTTCGACGGCATCGCCGGCTGGCAACCGATCGAGTTCGGCGGCGCGCTCGCGGGATTGCATGCGGCATTGGCGCCAGTCGAAACCAGCGCCAACATGGCCGTCAGGATGAAGCGCTTGAGCATGGTTACCACCTAATACGGATCATCCCGCCCGTGCTTGGGCCGCCCGATGCGTTGGTGCCTCCGCCGCCACCGCCTGCGCAGAAGCCGGATCCGGGCGCGACGCCAGCAGAGCCGGCCGCGCCGCCCGTGCCGCCATTGCCAAAGAAACTATAGCCGCCACCGCCGCCTGCGCCATTGCCGGAGCCTTGGTTGGCGGTAAAGCCGAACGCGCCATAACCACCAGTCACCAGTTTGCCACCGAAACCGGCGGTGCCGGCAGTCGCACCACCACCGCCGCCGGATGGGCCATAGGCTTGCAATATGCCGTTGAGATATTGCGTCACCGCAGAAGTCACGCCGTTCGCGCCGCCCGCCGCACTTGTGCCGCCACCACCCACGCCCTGCGTCTGGCCGCCCCCGGCACCGGATGCGCCGCCCGTGCCGGCGGCGCCAGGCGAACCGCCGGTGCCACCGTAAGCGATCAACTGCCCCTGCGACAGCGGGAGCGTAAGTGTCGTATTACTGCCGTTGCCGCCCGTGCCACCCGCCGCAGCGCCCGTGACCGCAGCGCCCATCGTGTAGGCCAGGGTTTGCCCAGGTGCGACCGTCACAGGCACGCCGACGACGGCGGTACCCGCACCCCCACCACCACCGCCCGCTGTAGCCGCGGACGCCTGACCACCACCGCCAGCGCCGCCGGCCGCGCAGAGGTCGACCGCGATAGAAGTTATGCCTGCCGGGACGGTGAAGTTGCCCGATGTGGCGGTCAGCAACACCGAGCCGGTGCCGACCATCGGTTGGCTGGATACCTGCGCCATGGCCGGCGCGATGAACAAGAAAGCCGCGGCAAGGGCGGCAAGAATACGCCTGCGGATCATTGCACGTCCCCCGACATGAACGCGGTAATCGTGCCCGTGGTTTTGGTGAAGCAGGTCGCCGCGCTACTGACCACCACCACCACGCCGGTAGCGAACCGCTTGGGTGGCCCCGACCTGTAGTTGACCGAGGCATATCCCGAGGCTGGCAGCGGCGCGCAGTCCCGCGGGGTCACTGCGCCGTCTACCGGCGCCGAGGTCGCATCGAACACCAGCAGATAGCCGGGCGTTGAGGTCAGGTTGACGGCATAGGCCGAATACAGGTTGCCGGCGCTGGCCTTGATGACGTGCGTGGCCTCGGCCGAAGTCGACACCACCGATGCGATGGCCACCGCCGCAGCCGACGATGGCACCAAGGTGACGGGGCACGGCTGGCCGGGCTGCACTGGCACGAACGCGCCACCATCAACCTGCCGGCAATAGAGTTGCGCCTGTTGCGCGTGCGCCGGGGCGGCTAAGGCCAGCAACCCAACGAGTAAGAACAAGAGCCGAAACATGGCAACGCCTTCCTTTCGGATAGCGTGCTTGGGCACCTTGCACGGGATCGGGGTTGCGCTGACGGCCCGCCAGGCGCGCGCACCCTAACAGATTGGCAGAACCAACAGCAACGCGGATGCGCTACGGAGCGATGCCCTGCCGTTCGCGGCCACGCTCAACGCGCTCTTTTGCTTCGTCGGGCGCACGCATTTGGAACCGCCGCATCTGGCCGGGCGACACGCGCGACGGGTTTCTCACGCTGTCGAACACCCGGCTTTGCTCGCGCGGTGTCATCTTCAGTTCCAGCATCATGTCCACCGCCTTGTCTATCTCGCCAGTCTTGATGGCGTCGCGGATCGCGGGCATGGCGCGGTTGGTGTCGTATTCGGACTTTTTCCGCACGGCGAACATCTCACCCTTTTCGGGGCCACCAGGGAAGCCCTTGGAGATCGTGACACCGAAAGCCGACCCGAGCAGTTTGCCGACGTCCATCGCCGCGCTGTTGCCGGTCTTGACCCCGACGCCCTTCTTCGCGAGGTCAACGACAGGCTCAATCAGCGATGTGAACGGCGTCACACCCTCGGCCACGAATTTTGCAATGTCGACCGCGTTGGACAGGAACGACTGATCCAGGCCGGAATACGGGTCATGGATCGGGCGGTTGAACCCCTTGTTATTGCCGAAGATGCCAAGGCCAAGGCGCACGAACGGCGATGTGATCCGGTTGAGCGTCTGCACCGGGCGCTGGATGTAATCGAAGATATCTTCGGGAAACTTGCCCGCCGGGTTGCGCACATAGATCCCGGTCCCATCTTCCTCGCGCCCGACCAGGATACGCGCGTGCTTGCCCGGTTCGTTGTCCGAGGTCGACATGAGCCGTTCGGGCAGGTCCAGCACCCAAAACGGATTGAGCAGTCGGAGCGGGTTTTCTGCGATCTGGTGGCCTTGATCCAAGAACCGGCGCACATAGCCCTTCAATTCATCGTCCAGGCTTACATCGTTCAGCAGCACATTTGCCGCGCTTTGCAGCAGCGAGTTGGACGCGACATAGATGCCGAGGTCAGCCAGCAGCACGGAGCGCGCGATGCGCCGGCCCCGCGCCTGTGCGTTCAATGCCGCCTGTGGCCCTTGGTCCCGTTCGATCTGCGCCCGCACATCGCGCGGCAGCCCATTGAGCAGGTCCTTGATCTGGCCCGCGCCGCCGATGCGATAGGACCGGGAGAACAGCAGCAGGTTTGCCGCTTTCTGCGCAAAGGCCGACATGGCTTCGGCAGGCATCGCGCCGGCCAGCCGGTTCGCGACATGCGCCGCCATGCGTGCCGCGGTCTGCGGATCGGCGCCCTTGGCAATCTCAGCCCGCTTGACCTGCTGGAACATGCCCATCTGCCACTTGCCGATGGTGTCCCATGTCAGCGTGTTGTGAACGAAGTCATTGGCCCGCTCGACGGCGTTTGCCGCCTTGTCACCGGCCACCCACCGCGCCGCTATGGTCGACATATACCGGTTGCTTGGGACGCCCTCATTCAACGCGCCGCTAATGTCCTGATATCCAAAGTCGTGGCCAACCGGCACACCACCGGACATGATAAATTCGCGCATGGCTGCGGGGTCCTCGCGCAGCGTCGCGCCCTCCCGATAGAGCCGAACAAGGTTGGGCGACTTCGGAGAAATACGACCCGCGATGACGGTGCCATGCACAACGCCCCACATGATGGCCGTCATCATCCTGCCCTTGAGCGCCATCCACGCCTTGTAAAGCGCGCCGCCACTCCGATCCGTCAAAACAGCCCGCAACGGTCCTTCATAGTCGCCACGGATGTAAAGCGGCACCTTCTCCATGATCTTCGCGCCGTCTTGGCCGTCGCGCACCCGCCATGTCCAGAAGGCCGGATTTTCCCGGATCGTGAACCACTTGAACCCATCCTGCGGTTCAGCGCCCTCAGCCACGGCTTGCTCGCCCGAGCGCCGGCCGGCCTCGCGGATTTGGTTGATCAGCACCCGGCCCGCAATGGCCTGTTGCAGCTTCATCGTGGCCAACGGGAGCGTGCTGATATCCCGCGCCACCACGACGTTAGGGTTGTCGAGTGCGGCCCGCGCGGCGCGCTCCGTTTCCTCGGTGGTCAGATGCTCGCGATGACGCAGGTGCGGCGTGCTGGTGCGCGTGGCTTCCATCGTGCCGGGCAGGTTCCGCGCCTGCTTGTCGCTGATCGGTCGGGCCACGCCGTCGACCATTTCCGCGACCATGCGGGGCACATACGACGGAAGCCCATCGCTTTCGATCATGCCGAGTTGCCGCGCCTGCTGGAATGCGTCGTCCGATAGCACCTGCAATTGCCGCACCACGGCGCGCTCCTGCGGCGTCAGTCGGTCCAACCCGATGCCTTCGGTCGGCTGGCCCTGCTGCATCGCGACAGATTGCTCGTCGGCGGCTTCCCACATGCGGCGGCGCTGCTCGGGCGTATAGGTCTTGTCGAGCCACGAGGTCAGCATACTCGCCTCATGCCGCGCGAGGCGGTTGAGGTTCGCGTAATCCTTGGCCTGCGCCATCGTCTCCTTGCTGCCCTCGGCCATGGGGGCAACGGCCATGCGGACGACGCTCGCGAGGTCGCTGGCCTTGGCAGTGGTCGCCTGCGTCGCGCGGGCTATGACGGGCAGCGCGGCCAACCGGCGCACGCCCTCGGCCACAGACTTCGGCGGGTCCTCGCGCTTGGAAAACTTGCGCGCGATGTCGATCAAGCTGTCATCGAACATGACGAAGTTGCGCGTGCCTTCACCCGCGCGCCGGCTTGGGGCGTCAAGGTATTGGATGCCATGCAGGCCGGCCGCAGCCAATTGCCGGTCGGCATCGGGGATGGCCAGCAGGTCGCGTCCGGTCGCCTGCGGGTTTTTGTTCGGGTCAATGCCGATCCGCTTCGCCGCCAGTTGCACGAATGTCGGTTGTTCGATCAGTCGCTTATCATAGTCCAGCATCCGCCGTTGATCGTGGCGCAACCGGACTTCATAGGTATTACCCAAGGCGCGCGCCGCCGCGACGGTTTCCGGCGATGGGTCATATCGGCGCAAGTCGGTCATGGCCGCCCGCACCGCTTGATGCGGATAGTCAAAGCCGAACCAGTCGTCGGCCTCCAACGCCTTGAGCAACGCACGCTCTTTGGCCGTTAGGTCCTCACGCGACATGAGAGCATGGGCCGCATCCGATGGCGCGTCCCCCCTGTCGTAACTGTCGCGAGCTTTTTCAAACAACGGCAGATCAGCCAAGCGCCTGCGATAATGCTGCGCGACACTTGGGTTTTCCGCGAAATACAGGCCGCGCCCATAAGCCTGATTGCCCTCGCCCGAGCCCATCCGCGACATATCGAAGCGGTCGAAGTCATGCGGCGACGAGTGATAGGCCCGCACGCCTTCATCATCGCGCTTGGAGAACAGGCTATCCTGCGGCGGCTTCGGCGGGGCGAACAAACCCTGATCAGCGGCTTGCTGCGGCGCCTTGGCGGTCAGCGCGCCACGCCCGGACTGATCCCGTGCAGCCTGCGCCTGGACCGCAGAGCCGGGGCCAAACATCGTCTCTTGCCGCTGGTCATTTTTGATCGTCGGCTCAGCTTGCCGCTGACGTGGCGCCGGTTCCGCGCGCCCGAACAGGTCGGGACCGGACTTCGGCGGCAGCGGTTCGCGACGCGATAGCTTCTGTGGCTCACGCACCCAAGCATCCGTCGAGCGAAAATCCTTGTTCCGCCCAGTGTTTCGTTTGAACCCGGCACTCTGATACAGCCGCTCAAGACCGCCGCGCGTGATGCCCTTGTCCATAGGGTCAGCGTTCAGAAACAGCGTTGCGCCATGATCGTCAGCCGCCCGCACAAATTCATCAAGCGCACGGCGCGCCTCGCCTTCACCGCGCGCTGCTTTGGGGACACGGAGCAGAACCAGTTCCGCAGTTTGCCCATCGGACGAAACGCCATAGGTGACTTCGGCCTTACCGATTTTCCGAACCTTCGTCCCGCCGCCGGGCGTCCAATCCCACGAACCACCCTGATCGCGCCTGCTGTCCTGTTGCGCCCCGCGCGCTGCGCCACCTTCTGGCGCCTTCACCTTGCCCTGCATCACGGCCCGCAGCACGCCATCCGCCGAACGGAAGCCCTGCCCCCGCAGCCCATTGCCGATGGCCTGCACCGCCCGGTTCATCGCGTCCAGCGCACGGCGTCCAATCGGCCCGGCGTCCCGCGACTTCGCCAGCACTTCCTCGGCCCAACGCGCCACCGCTTCCTCGCGCATTTGCTCGGACGTGTAGCCCATGCGTTCCAGCCGGTCGCGGTTGTTGCCCTCGGCCAACCAACGGTCCGCAGCGGTCAGCAGCGCGCGGGTCTGGTTTGTCGTCAGCACCCCTAGCTTCGGATCAAGCAGCGCGTGCACGACTTCATGGAACAGCTTTTCGGGCACAGCATGAGGACCGCGCACCGCAGCGGTGTCGAGCGCAAAGGTGATCAGGTCGCGTGTGTAGGCGGCATCGGACGATGCGCCGTCCTCAGACGCAAGCCGGTCGACCAGCCGCAGGCCCACATCGGACGGCACGCCAAGATAGCGCATGACGGCTTGCATGACCGTGGCCAGACGACGCCGCGCTTCGCCCGCCTCGGGGCTTGGTGCGTTTTCGGCAGCCTTGTCGGCGGCGGATTGCTCGCGCTTGGACAGCATCCCGCGCGCTTGGTTGAACGCCTCCTGTGCATCAGCGTCGCCCGCGCGCACCGCCTCATACACCGCGTCGTTCGGCGCCTCACCTTGAAGGATCAGCCGGGCTGCGTGTTCCTGTTCCGCCGCCGTGAGCGTCACGCCCGCCTCATCCGCCACGGCGCGCACATCGCCCAGCGTATCAACGGCCCGGTCGCGCTCACTCTCGGCGGCGCGCCCTTGTTCCCATGCAAGCCGCTCGCTCTCGTAGTGCGCGGGGTAGGTCGGACGCCCGGCAAGGTGCTCGTAGATCAGCGAGTGCAGGTCATTGATATCGGTGTCGTGCGAGATGTAGCCGTAATCGGCCAGCAGTTCGCGCGCCTTGTCGAGTTCCATGCCGCGCGTGTTGTTGATCAGGCGCCCGGCCCGCTGGTGATGGATCGTGTCGGCACCCATCGCCTTGAGATCGCCGCCGGTATCCTTGATGCCGCCATGCTGGATCAGCAGCGATATGGCGTCCTGCGGGCGCGGCGGGGGCCGATCGAGCTTCGGCACTTCGGCATCGGCCGGCGCAGCCTCGGCGCGCGGCTCCACGGCCGGCGCTTCCGGGGCGGGTGCCAACCCAACATCCTCGCCAGGATGCGCCTCGGGCATGGCGTCCTCGGACGTGACCGGCCGGCCCTCCTGTGGCGCCTCGGGTTCCGGTCGCACAACCATCGTCGGGATTTCCGGCTGCGCTTCTGGCGGCGACAGGCCAGCCTTGCGGGCCGCGACTTCCTCCGCTGTGACCGGGCGCGATATCGCCTCAATCTCAGCCGTCTGGATTTCCGCCGCCTTCTTTGCGCTCACGCCGTCTTGGTCAATGATCTCTTGGATCGTGCGAAGTTTGGGCACGGGGGGCGGTTCCGGCATCGGCGTGGGTTCCGCAGCAGGCGCTTCCGCCGGGGGCGCCTCGGGCGCTTGCCGCCGCAGCAGGTCATTGGTCGAGGTCTGCGGCATCCCGGTTTCGGGCGGCGTCGCCTCGCCTGCCGGCGGTCGCACAACATCCGGCACCGTGTCGCGGCCAGGCTGCGTTTCAGGTGCCAGGGCTTCCATCTCATCCATGGCTCGGCGCAATTCAGGCGAGGCATTGGGCGCAATGGCGTCTGACACCTTCCGCGCCCCAGCACGCACCGCGCCACCCGCTGCCGGCACAATCAGGCCCGCGATCAAGCCCTCAGCCGCAGCGTCCATCACGCCTTCGGTCAGCGCCTGATCCGGCTTGCCTGCCTCCCGCAGCACATAGTTTTGAACGAACCGCGACAGCGCGTTGGCCGATCCAAATTCGACGCCGTGCTTGCCGAGATTGATCAGTGTCTTGAGCGCACCCTCCCGCATCGGCGCCGGCACCGCAGAAAGCAGCCGCGACATAGGCACGCCCATGATGGCCGTCTGTGCCGTGGCGTTCTGGATGGCCGCCTGATCCGCCTGTTCCGGCGGCAAGCCTTTGGCCCGCGCCTCGCGCAGCGCCATGTCGTAGGACTGCCCGAAGATCGTGCTGGCGAGGACCAAGCCGCCGGCAGTCGGGCCACCCGCTACGGTCGCAGCCGCAGCGCCCGCCGCCATGGGCACCAAGCCCGCAGCCATGCGCACGCCGCCCGTGGTCCAGCCTTCCTTGGCGGGGTCGACCTTGAACGACTCCCCATAGTGCTGCACGCCCTCGCCGGCCGTCTCCATGGCATTGGGCGCGGCGGTCAGCATCTTGCCCATGTCAGCGCGCCACTGGACCCGTTCCTCTGGCGTACCAGTGACCCACTCGCTGAACATGGAGCGTTGCGTTGGGGTCAGGTCGCGCATCGCGGCTTGCGGGGTCATCTCGCCCGCCGCCACGGCATCAGCGGCCGCCAGCATTTTCGTGGCTGCCGTGTTTTCCAGCGCGGACCCGATGCTACCGACACCCGCCATGGCCGACCCGGTGCCGCCGATCACGCCCTGCATCGCCGCGTTGCCGAGAGCCGCCGGCCAGGACTGCGTTGCGGTAGGCATCAGGTGGTCGAATGTCAGGGGCGCGCTATCTTCGGCAGCGGGGGCCGCAGGGGCCGCTTCTGCTTTCGGCATTAGGTGGTCGAACGTCAGGGGCGTATCGCCCTCCGCAGACGCAGCGGGCGGCGGCTGTTCAATCGTGTCGCCGGTGTCGAAAGTTTCCATCGCGGTTACAACCCACTGGTGTCGATGCCCCTGGCTTGAAGCTCTTGGATCACCTTATCGCGGGGCGCACCTTTGGCTATAGCAGCGCGCGCATTGGCAAGCGACTGTAGTTGCGCGTTGGTCGACATAGGCGGTTTGGCCGGAGCGGCTTCACCGCCCTGCGGTTGAGTCGCGCCGCGCTTGCCGCCGGGTCCGACCGGGACCGCAATCGTTCCGCCAAGGCCTTCCAACGCCGCCTTGGATTGTGCAAGCGCCTGCGGGAACGTCAGCTTCCCGGTTGGGTCGTTCCTCATCATGTTCGTGGCGCCGTTCAACACCGCCCGCGCGTTGACTTCCGACACGTTCTGTTGGCGCAGGGTGAGCATCGCATCACGATAGGCCTGTGACTTCTCGGCGGTCTGCGCACGCGCTTCGGCCCCCTCAGCCATACGATCCTCGCGCCCTTCAAGAACGGCGACGCGACGGTTGGCAACGTCCTCACGCCCTTGGATGCCCTTGACCATCCGATACGCCTCGGCGGTGGAATACGGCTTGCCGTCGTTGTCCGGGTTCGGCTGCCCGACGAGGCTCTTGACCGCACCGGCCAGAATGTCGCCTTCGGTTGCGTGCGATGCCCCGACATGCGCGGCGCGCGCCATGGCCATAGCCGCCTGTGCCTGCATCAACTGGATGCGCTGCCCGGCCAGATCGGCGCCCGTGTCCGCCTTCTGCTGGTTGATGCCCAACTGCCCGATGCGCCAGAGCCGGTTCGTCTCGGCCTGTTCCTTGCGGGTCCGAGCCTGTTCCTGTCGCGCCGCGTCCCGGCTCGCCATATCCATGCCAGTCATGGCACCTCGGCCAAGGTTCACCAGCGGATTGCGCGAGGTCCCGCCCATCGTGCCAAGGCCGGCATAGAGCAGCGTGTTCCACAGGTTTTGCTTCCTGTCGGCGGCTTCTTGCGCGCGGGGATCGTAGGCCGGCTGGCCCGTAATGCCGCCCTGCGGTCCTGCACCCGGCGGCATGGGCGGCGTGGGCAACGGCAGGTCAGCACCGCCGTTGCCACCCGCGTCAACGTCAGTCGCCGATTCGTCAACCGGCGGCAGCGGCGGTGTGGGCAGATCGGCCCCACCGTCAACCGGCGCGCTATCGGTCGCAGGGAGGTCGGTGTCGTCGTCCCCAGCGATGCCACCCGCCGCGCGCTTCGGCAGCCGATGCACATTGCCGCCGCGATACCCCGCGCCCTCGCCTTCGCCCGCACCGCCGCTGTCGGACCCGTCGCTACCGCCGTCGCCGCTGTCCTGGCTCATGATGCCGAACAGTTCCGCATCGGTCGGCTTGCGCTCTGACGGGCCGGTCGGCGCCAGCGGCGATACCGGGGCCGGTGGCGTGTAGACGCTCGGAGTGCCGTGGAACGCCCCGCGCATCACGTTGTCGAGATAGGATTGCACGGTCGGGCCGCCGGTCGCGCCAGCCAGCGCCAGCGCGTGGCCGTCAGCCGGGGAGATGCCCATCCCGCCGTTGCCCATGCCGCCCAGCGCCGGGACGCCCATGTGATTGTGCCCTGCCTGCATCGACACGTAGGGCGACTCGCCCACCACAGACGGGATGGCAAACGGATCGGAGTTGTCGTTGGCAAACCCGAGTATGCCGCCAGCCGCGCGCCGTGGCGTGCTGTCGTTCCCCGCGATGCCGCCGCCGCGCGCGAGCATCATTGCGATCTTCGCCACGGTCATCAGTGGGCCAACCGCGCTCATGATACCGCCGCCGCCGCCGGATGCCGTCGTGGTCGAGCCGTAGTTGCGTTTGATCAGCGGCGTGCCGTGCGCCATGCCGCCATCGGACGGCACGGGAGATGCGCCCGCGTCGGGCACTTCCTCGGACGGGTCGCCAACCCCGATCTGCGGCAAACCGAACGACTCAAGGCCGCCGCCGACCGCGCGTGCCGGCACACCGCCACCGCGTTCGAACAAGTTGGTCAGCCAGCCGTTGGCCCCGAAGCCGCCCGTGCCGCCGATGATGCCGGCTGCTGACATGCCCAGGCCGCCGATCTGCGACAGTGCCGATGGCGCCGGTTGGCTTGTGGTCTGCGTCCCGCCCGATGCGCCACCGATGCCCTGTGCGATGTTCGCCAACCAGCCCGTCGTCTGGAACGGATACTGCTGCGCCGCGAGGTATTGCTGATACGGCACATTCAGCAACGCCTGCGCCTGCTGCTGCTGTTGCGTGCCAGCCGCGCCCAACGCCTGCGCCCCGCCCAGGATGCCCGACTGCGCCTCGCGCCCAAGCCCGGCCATGCCATAGCCGGCCTGCTGCAATAGGTTCGCCTGCGCCTGATTGGTGCCGATCCCGAGGGACTGCTGGTTTCCGAACAAACCGAGAAGCTGTCGCGCAACATCGCTCTGCATCCCGGCCGTCGTAGCCGCGCCCTGGTAGCCAAGGCCGCCCGCCGCGGTCGCGCCCTGCGTGCGTAGCGCTGCCTGCTGCTGGGCCGCGTTCACCGCGCTCTGCCAGCCCTGGTTCCGCAGGTTGGCCAGGACCGGGTCTTGCGCGCGCTGCTGTTCGCCCGCCAACAGCGCCTCGGCTACCGCGGAGCGATCCCCGCCCCACGCGCCCCTGCTGATGGCGTTGCCCACCACACCCTGCCGCTGCTGTTCGTTCTGCGCATCGAAGTCGCGCATCGTCGCATTGACCACTTGATCGGTGTAGGGCGACTGGAACGCATTGATCGAAGCAGGAGTAAACGAATTGGCCGCGCCCATGATGCCACCGGCACCGGCGTTGGCCGCATTGAGCACCCCAGGACCCGCTGCATAGTCGAGATTGGTGCGCCCGGCGTTGAACAGTTCGCCCTGCTGCGTCGGCGTCAGTTGCGCAACGCCAGAGGTCAGGGGCGATGTCGACTGATCAAAATACCCCGCCGCCGTGTTGATGTAGGGGAAGTTGATGCCCTGGCTGGCCCGGATGATATCCATGGCCGAGGTCTGGTCAGGCGACATATCCGCGACGACTTGGCCGGGATATGGCTGGTAAGGCGTCTGCGACACGTTCTGCGCGCGGCTGACCACGTTCTTGTAAGCGTCAAGAAATTCCTGCGGCGGCGCGTTGCTGCTCGTGGATGTGGTCTGACCGCCGCCGCTCATGGGCCGTGTCCTTTTCTCAGGGGTCTATTTTGACGTTCGGGGCAGGATACAGAAATGCCGCACCCACTTGCCGGAACCGGCGCCGATACAGCGCGATCTTCTCGAACACGCGCCACGCACCCAACACGCCGCACAGCAGATAGACGCGATACCCGAAGCTGCCGGTCCACGCATCGACTGCCCAACGCTGGAACGAAAGCAGATCGTCAATGTGGTGGCTGCGGCGATGGTCGGGATGAACGTAATTCACCACTTCCATCAGATACCATTGCTGCGACCACCACCATTGCACCGGCACCAGCAGGCACACGGCCACCGGCTTGCCGTCAGGCCCGTCGATCACGCCGCATAGGCCACCCTCGCGCCGGGTCGCTATCCGCACATGAAGCGCCACCCGGTTAGGATCAATCGGGGCGATCTGGTCGGCATACTCCCGCAGGTTGCCCAGGAGCAGTTCCATGATTGCCGCTTCGTCTTTCTCGCCTGCGGCCCGCACGTTGCGCGGCTGCGGGGTCGGGCCGTTATGCACGGGGCCATCGCGGTAGGCGTTTGCCATCCGCCGCACTTCCTTGCGGCCGCGGGCGGCATCGCCGTTCCCGAAAGCCTCAAGCTGTGGACGGGTCAGGATCATCGAGCCGTCTGGTAGCGTTCCGTTCTGTTCGTGGTTGTCGGGCGTGCTGATGTGGTTCATGCCACGCGCCCCTCAAACGAACGTCGATTCCCAACTTCAATCTTTTCGATGAACCTGAATTTTGGCTCAGCATCGAGGCCAAGCCAGAAATACAGCGGCGGCGTCACCGTCACCGTCTCGCGAGATGGTTGCCCGAATTGATCGTATCCACTCACCGTATAGGTTTGCAGCCAAGGGTTTCTATATGTCATTGCGTTTTCACCGGACCGGGAAGGTTGCGCAGCTTCTTGATCAATCGTGCCCGCTGTTGGACCACCCAGCGGTCAAAGAATTTCAGGCCCCGCTTGTGATCGCCGCCGCCAAACTTGGCCACGTCAGCAGGGGAAACGACATACTCGCCATGGGACAGCAGCACCGGCGTTGTCGAGGTCGGGCGCGGTGCATTGGTCACGCCGCCGGCCGCATGTCCTGGCGCGCGCTTGGCAATCCAGGCTTGCAGCTTCTTGGCGCCGGCCGTGCTGTTGCCTTCGCCCATGGCTGAAACAATGTCGGCCGGGATCACATAGGCGCCGGCCGGTGCCGTGGTGCGCACACTGTCGGCGCGGCCCGGCGTATCACCGTGCAAGTAGCCCGTCGCGACGCCCGGCTTGTGCTGTTCGCCAGCGATGCCGCCACTGGCACGCGCGCCACCAGCAATGCCGCCATCGGCCCGCGCGCTGCGGCGCTGGTTGTCGAGTGCAATGGCGATGGCCTGCCGCTGCGGACGCCCATTGTGGATCAATTCGGAAATATTCCGCGAAACCGCAGCCTTGGTATCCGAATGAATCAACGGCATGTGTGCGCCTCCGCTGCCGACCTACCACTAGTTGAGGTAAGTGACCACCATTCCATAGCCCTTCACGTCATTCGCCGCGCCCGTGGTCGGACTTGCGCCTGTGGTCTTGATCGTAATAGCGCCCGTCGTGACTTCGGTTCCGACCAGCGGCAACGGCACCGGGAACGGCGTTGAACCAGCCATGCCAAACCCGGAACCAATTTGCGCACTGGCGCCGGTGCGGCACAAAATCAGGCGCGCGGACCATCCCACGTTGTTGTTGGTCAGCACCCCCGATGAGAACGCCACCGAGGTCCCGAACCACAGCTTGACCGTCTTGTTGTTGCCGTTCGCGGCGAACGAACCGAATGCGTCCACGATGATCGTGCGGTTGTCAGCATCGAGCGCATTGGCCGGGAGGGAATAGGTGAACAGCGTATCATCGGTCAGGTCGGCGCCGTTGCCGATGCCAGTTGCCGAAGCCTGCTTGTCGAGCGCGCCCATCGGCAGGAACGTCGCTGTGCCCACCGCGCCCGCATTGATGATCGGAGGCAGCTTGAACGTGTCGGTGCCGGTGAACGTATTGTTGCCGTCGAGGGCAATGTAACTGGTGCCCAGCTTGTCATACAGGGCTGAAAGCGAACGCTGGATATTGGTCAATACCTGCGTCAGTTCCGTGATGCCGCTGATCTGCACAGGGCCAACCATGTTGGAAAACGACATGCTCAATGCTTCCCGTCTGGCTGCACGATGGCGAGGGGCGAACCGATACGCCAGAAGGTGTTAGGCGACGCGGCCACAAGGATGAATTGGAAATAGATGCCCCGCGCCCGGACGACGATGAACGGCGTCGATTGCGTCACCGTGTATGGGCCATAGGTCCGCACTGGATATGCGGCGTCTGGCACCTGCGCCACGCTATCGGCCACGTTGATGTAGATTTGCACCTGCCCGCCGGTGCTCATCGTCAAGTCTGGCCTGATCCGCTCAAGGAACACAAAGTCAGTGCCGTCTTGCAGCGTGAAGAACCCGGTCGCGAAGCTGCTGGCCAGCGAGACGCCATCGAAGTCCACCGCCGTTTCAAACTGCTGGATCAGCCCGTTGTAATCGGCGGCAATGGGCGGCCCAAACACCGACTGGTCCGACCACGCCGAAAGGGTCAACTGGTCCTGGCCATAGTCCCAAAAGCCTTCAGTCACGTTCCATTTCACGTAAGCGGTGCAGACGCCATCGCTGCCCAGGACCGGGAACCACCACGCCAGTTCGGACGATGACGCATTGGAGGCGCAATACACCGCGTCGGCATAGGTCATGTCGATGTTGTTGAAGATGAAGTCGTGCACGTCGCACGGCAGCACCGTCACCTGCCCACCGCGATAGATGAAAAACTCGTTGATCGACAACCAAGCAACCGTGGTGCCGCTGATCCCCGCCGCGCGCTGGCTGATCAGGCCGCAGTTTTCACCGACGCGGTTGAACCCGTAGACCAGCGGGAAACCCACATAGGTCATGACCCACATATCGAGGTCGGTCCACAGCAGCCCGGACAGGCCGAACCACATCCCGGACAGAACCCGCGCCCCGCTGGTCAGGCGGAAACTGCCGGCCTGATTGGTCGTGGTGACGTTCCATGTATTCAGGTCCGCAACGTCGCACCACTTGATCAGCAGCGCGTCCTGTTCGCCCAGCGTGGCAGAGTAGGCACCCCAAGCGACTGCCTGTTGCTGCGGGGCCGCGACGAACACGCCGTTGACCGCGGATGGCGCCCCGGCCACCGCCGTTGCCACATTGCCCACCGCGACCGGCGGAACCCAATGGTAGATCGTCCCGGT